>ERZ1106969.1209-NODE-1209-length-19300-cov-3.333125_pt1 | contig 19300 bp, 12 predicted proteins | sample MGYA00403685_ERZ1106969 | MGnify/ENA primary metagenome ERZ1106969 (study PRJEB35170, sample SAMEA104062416) | human gut metagenome | biome: human gut; feature: human-associated habitat; material: faeces | place: Denmark | collected 2012-05-18 ... | reverse complement strand
GAGATTATTGCGAAACAGCAGGGAAAAGATAGCAAAGAGAAAGGGGTTGAGCTTGGATAAAGAATTGAATATGAAAAATGTTAATATTTCATAGTTTATACTTTGTGGAGAGATTGCACTAATCAAATAGTGTAATCTCTCTTTTTTTATATAATCAGGTCTATTGATTGGATATATATAAAATATTGGATTAATGGGACCTAAAAGAAAATTTATAAAAAATAGAGACATCACTCTACTATTTGTTGAAAATTGCTACTTTTCTGATATACTATAAAATAGTGCAAGTATATTCGAAGTTGACAAGAAAGGATCGGTGAAGTTCATGGCTGTCAGCTATAAGAAGCTTTGGAAACTATTAATTGATAAAGACATGAAAAAGAAAGATTTAGCGGAGAAAGCAAATATCAGTTCTTACACGATCAACAAATTGAACCGTGGGAACAATGTTAACACAGATACACTTGAAAAAATATGTTGTGCACTAAACTGTTCTTTTGATGACATCATGGAAGTGGTTTCAGAGTCGTCAGAACAAGAATAAGGGGGCATCAATATGGATAGTACATACCCATACATTGCTTCCCTGACAAGGGAACCATTTCTATTTTACGAAATGCGTACCACAGCTAAATTGATGTGTGATGGACTGAGGGACGCAGAAGTAGTTAGCAGGATTGCCGAAGAAAATCTTTTTCAGTATCCAACGGAAAAGACAATTTCCAGAATCGCCAGAGCCTGCATAAAACGGCTAAGAGCAATGGAGGACGAAACGCTCATAAAGGCAATTTCTAATCAGCCTTCAGATGTTGCAAAACAGGTTTGTCTGTATGCAATGATGAAGCAAAGCCGTCTTGTCTGGGAATTTATGCTGACTGTAATCGGAGAGAAGTACCGATTAAGGGACACCTCATTTGGCAAGATAGACTTGAATACATTTTTCCTGCGTTTGCAAGAACAGGACGATGCTGTTGCTGGTTGGAGCGAGACTACGATTACAAAGCTGAAACAAATAATTACACGAGTTTTGGTGGAGACAGAGTATCTTGATGATATTCGTGCAGACCACTTAAATCCGGTTTGGCTTAATCCCATTCTGGAAAACGCTATCAGAAGCAATAATGATGATATTATTCTGCCGGCGTTCAACTATTTTTCTTAAAGGAGGCGCAACATGGCTGATATAAAAGAGCGTTTGGACAACCTGCGCATCCATATTCAGGAGCCGGAGTTCCTTGAAGGAAAAGGTCTTAGCAATGAAGTAAATATCCGTATCTTCTGCTATGATGCAAAAGATGAGATGACGGTGAGACAGTTCATAGATCAAATCACGACAGACCAGTCGATTGCCTGCAATTTGATTGAATGTAATTTGTACGAAACCTTTTTAGCTCTGTGCGATGACATTGACATCACGGAAGCTATTTTTGAAATGGAAGCAGCCGATGGTAAAGAGTTTCTTCTTGACCAGCTGCATTCAGCTATTGGAGAGGGAGAGTTTATCGAGAAAATCCAATATGAGCCGCATAATACCGGTGATGTTCTGATGCTGACCGGCGTTGGAGATGTTTTTCCTTTTATGCGTGTTCATTCTCTGCTGGAAGCATTACAGCCACATTTCAGTGACATTCCGATCCTCGTTATGTATCCGGGAACCTTTGATGGAAGCTATGTCAGACTGTTTGACAGGCTGACACCGAATCCGTATTACAGAGCGTTTAATGAAATCTAAAGGAGAGCCATCTATGAGAATACAAAATATGTTCTATGATGACATCAACCGTCAGATCAATGGCGTAATCAAGGTCGATCAGGACGCAAACGATGTTATCGAACAGGAAGTAAAAGAGTACGTTATAACAAAAGAATTGAGAAAACATTTTGCTGCCTTTTTCAATTACTACAGCGATGCCTTTGATACTCCGACTGCCGATATTGGAGTTTGGATCTCTGGCTTTTTTGGAAGTGGTAAATCTCACTTTCTGAAAATGCTGTCGTATATTCTGGAGAATAAGGCTGTTGCTGGAACTACCACGGTTGAAATGTTTCGACAGAAGTTTGCGGATGATCCTGCCACTTTTATGCAGATCGACAGAGCTACCAAAGGTGAAACAGAGACTATTCTTTTTAATATTGATATTGAAAGTTCTATTAACAAGGATAAGACCGCTGTAATGCGTGTCTTTGCAAAAATGTTCTATAACCATCTTGGCTTCTACGGTGAAAACTTAAAGGTTGCCATGCTGGAGTATTACATCGAACAGAGCGGAAAAACAGAGGAATTCCGTAAAGTATTTGAGGAGAAAAAGGGCAAGCCGTGGGTGGAAATGCGCCGTGCATTTGCGTTCAATGGCAAGTTTATTATTCCCACTCTGATGGAAGTTCTGGATATGAGCGAAGAAGATGCGAAGAAGTGGTTTAATGACAAAACCGCTACTGAGCTTTCTATTGCTCAGCTTGTCTGTGATATTAAAGAATATGTTGACAGCAAGCCAAAGGATTTTCGCCTGCTGTTTATGATCGACGAAGTTGGCCAGTATGTCGGAACAGATACCGATATGCTTCTGAATTTGCAGTCCCTGACTGAAAAGCTCGGCAGTGAATGCGAAGGAAAAGTCTGGGTTGTTTGTACCGGCCAGGAGGCGATTGATGAAATTATCAAAGTCCGTGCTGACGAGTTCTCAAGAATTCAGGCTCGTTTTAAGACAAGGCTTTCCCTTTCCTCTTCCTCTGTTGATGAGGTTATTCAGAAGCGTATTCTTAAGAAAAATGCGGAGTCTGAAAAACTGCTGACTGAGGTTTATGAGGAAAACGACTCCGTTCTGCGCAATCTGTTTACCTTTAATGGGGCGCAGCTGGACATCAAGGGATATGGTACTTCCTTCGACTTTGCAACCAATTTCCCGTTCGTGCCTTACCAGTTCATTATCATGCAGAAGGTATTTGCGGAAATTCGTAAGCATGGAAACTCCGGTAAGCACTTATCCGGTGGGGAGCGCTCTATGCTTTCTGGTTTCCAGGAAGCGGCGCAGAAGGTTCAGGACAAAGACGAGTACGCACTTGTGCCTTTCTTCCGCTTTTATGATACCGTTCATAGCTTCCTCGATGGCTCTATTCGTCGAGTGATCGAGCGTTGTGCTCGTGCTGCTGAAGCTAGCGACGCCGGTATTGAACCCTACGATGTCGATGTGCTGAAGCTCCTGTATCTGATCCGATACATTGATAATGATGTTCCTGCAAACCTGGACAACATCGTTATTCTTATGGCCGATGATATTCGTGTTGATAAAATCGCACTGCGTGAAACTGTCCGTGATTCGCTGAATCGCCTTCACAGTCAGAACTACATTGGCAGAAGCGGCGAAACCTACAACTTCCTCACTGATGAAGAACAGGATATTCAGAGAGCGATTAAAAACGAGACTTCTGTAGATACGGCTGCAATCGTGGAGCGTATCGCACAGATGATTTTTGCTGACATCTACACCACCAAGAAATATCGTTATGGCAAATATGATTTTGCTTTTGACCAGATGGTTGATGGGGTTACTGTCGGTGCTGTTACGGGCGGTATGCGTCTGAAATTCCTGACGGTAGCAACTGACGGTACTGAAAAATCCACTCTGCGTTTGATGACAGAATCTCAGGGTCAGGCCATTGCCGTCCTTGCAGATACCGATTACTATAACTCACTTGAACAGGCGATGAAGATCCGCAAGTATGTGAAGCAGAGAAATGTTGCTCAGCTGCCGAAGTCTGTTCAGGATATTATCAGAGATCAGCAGGACGAAGCCACTCGCCTTGAAACTTCCACCATGGAAGAGCTGAAGAAAGCTATTGTCAATGCTGAGTTCTATGTTGCCGGTGAACATATCGAGATTAAAGCCGGTGACGCAAAGGCAAAAATAGATCAGGCTCTGGAATACCTGGTATCCCATGTTTACAGCGAGCTGGATCTCATTACGAAAAATGCTGAGACGGATGCCGACATTATTGCCATTCTCCAAGGCGCTGAACAGACTCTGCCCGGAATGGAACCGAACCGGGATGCAGCTGCTAAAATGGAAGAGTACCTTGAGGTTCAGCACAGAAAAAATCTGCCTACTTCCATGGCAGACGTGCAGAGCCGTTATCAGGCAATCCCTTATGGTTGGAGAGAAATTGATATTGCTGCTGTTGCTGCAAGGCTGATTTTTGAGCAGAAGGTAACGATCAAGTATGCCGGTACAACTATTCAGCCGAGCAATCCGAAACTGCCGGATATGCTTCGTAAAAAGAGTGAGATTGGCAAGACCAGCATCTCCAAGCGACAGATTGTGTCTCTTTCCAAGATGAAGGAAGCGAAAGAGTTCCTTCGTGAGTATTTTGATGTGATGGATGTTCCGAGTGATGAGGATGGACTGATTGCGTTCATTATCGAGCGTTTCACCAAACAGAAAGAGCACTACATAGAACTGGACAAGCGCTATGAGGGTGATAAGAAATACCCTGACCGTGGGCTTGTTCAGCGGGCTATCGGTCTGATGGACGATGTTCTTTCTCAGCAGAAGGACAATATTGCACTGGTTGACCGTGTGATTAAAAAGCAGGATGCCCTTTACGACAGCAAGGAGCGCATGGGGCGTGTTGAGGGCTTCTTCAAAAATCAAGTTACTGTTTTTGATGCAGCGGTTAAACTGGAGTCCGATCTGCGGCATGAGCTTGATTATCTCTCCCATGAACCGGATGCCAATGCTGCGCTGAATCAGATCCGTTTGATCTGTCTGCTGGGAACCGGTGGCAAGTTCGATTATAAAAGAATCCCTGAACTGAATGGTCTGATGGATAAAGTTCACGAGGGTCACGATCGTCTGCTTGCTACAAAACGTGATGAATTGCTTGAAATTGTTCGTCAGTGTCTGGAAGCGATTCACACAGCTGCGGGAGAAAATTCCGAGTTCAAGAACATCGTGAATGTTGCAGACAACTTCTATTCTCAGAAGAAACAGCAGATTAACGAACTTCGCTCTCTGGCTCTGTTGGATGGTCTTCTTCCTCCTATGCTCCAGTATAAGGATGACACGGTGGATAAACTGGAACAGGCAAAGAAACCACCTTTTATCTCTGTGAAACCGCCTGTGACTCCTGGAGGCGGAAATACGCAGCCGTCTGCGCCTAAGAAAATTTACAAGTCCCTGAACCGTTCTATCGTATTCCCGGCAAAGAGACTGGAAAGCGAAGCCGAGATTGACGAGTATGTAGAAAAAATGCGTGAGAGTCTGAAACAGCTTCTGAAGAACTGTGACGGCCTTCACTTAAAGTAAGGGGGGAGAGAATATGTCACTAATTCCGGAAGCATTTGTTCGTGCGGTTGCGTCCATTGGCGTGAGAAATAATTGTGATATTAAATGGATTGGGACAGGCTTCTTTGTCAATAAACCAGTTGATGAATCTAAGGTACAACCATTCTTTATCACGAATAAGCATGTTATAGAAGGAAGAGACTCTGTGGTAATCCGTATGAAAAAGTTATCAACTGGAGAATTGGTTGTTATTGATATGCCATTATGTGATAGCGGGGAGCCTTTATATACAAGTCACCCATCAACAAACATTGATATTGTCGCTGTGTTAATCAATGGAGGCTATCTTGGAGAACATAATCTCGACTATGTAGGATATGACATCTTCAGAAATGCGAAATCCTCTGCAGAACTCCGGGAAGCTGGGTGTACGGAAGGCAATGATATATTCATGCTGGGATACCCAATGGGAATGGTTGATGTTGAAAGTAACACTCCAATCTGCCGTTCGGGGTGCCTTGCAAGAATGGATCGTAAGGAGATTGAAAGAACAAAGAATATGCTTGTTGACGTTCACAATTTCCCAGGGAACTCAGGAAGTCCTATTCTTACAAAACCCGAAGTTGTTGCAGTTACTGGAACAAAGGCATTATCAGAATGCGTTCTTGCCGGTATCGTACATCGGTATATACCATATCAAGAAAGTTTGGTAAATAGCCAGACACATCAAGTAGTTGAAATTCGCAGCGAAAATAGCGGCATTGCAAAAGTTCACCCAGTTGAGTTTATTCGAGAAGTGGTTGAATTGGAGCATTCAAGACATATTGCTCGCTTAGGGAAAGCACGAGGAGAAAAAAATGGATAAGAATGCGATAAAGAAGTATGCGGTCTGGGCAAGGCGGGAGTTAATCTCCCGTGTCTCCCAGAAGGCATTGCAATATGGAATAGTGGAAGATAGCATTGTGCCTGCGACAGCAGCGAGCGTGAACGGTGTGGTTCTTTCTGATGAAGAAGTGAAACAGCGCAAAGCCCTGATTGAACAGATTAGTTCAAAGGGCTATGAGCAGGTCATGGAAGAGGTTGCCTATACCTGGTTTAACCGCTTTATTGCTCTGCGCTTTATGGAGGTTAACGGGTATCTGCCCAGCCATGTGCGTGTTTTCACGGATGAGGACAATAATTTCAAGCCCCAGATCCTTGCTGAAGCAATCAATCTGGAGCTGGATGGCCTTGATATGGAAAGGGTCTATGCCCTGAAAGATGCCAACGATAACGATACGCTCTTTAAGTATCTGGTTATCGTTCAGTGTAATGCCCTGAACCCGATTCTGCCGGGTATGTTCCAGAAGATTGATGATTATACCGTGCTTCTGTTCCCGGACAATCTGCTTCGTGAGGGCAGCGTTATCCAGCAGATGATTGAGATGATTCCGGAGGAAGATTGGAAAGATGCCGTCCAAATCATCGGCTGGCTGTACCAGTATTACAACAGCGAGAAAAAAGATGAAGTCTTTGCGGCGCTGAAGAAGAACGTGAAGATCACCAAGGAGAATATCCCGGCGGCAACACAGCTGTTTACACCGGATTGGATTGTCCGCTATATGGTTGAGAACAGCCTTGGCCGTCTCTGGCTGGAAGGACACCCGGATGCCAAAGACCAGCTCCTGCCTACCCAGGAGGAGCAGTCTGCCTATACAGCCGGGAACCGTGACCCGGAGGATACCAAGTGGCATTATTATCTGGAGGAAGCCGAGCAGGAGCCGGACGTACAGGCAAAGCTGGCTCGAATCCGCAAGGAGTATGCTACCCTGACCCCGGAACAGATCAAAGTCATTGATCCTTGTTGTGGTTCCGGGCATATCCTTGCCTATTTGTTCGATGTACTGATGCAGATCTACGAAGTCTACGGCTATTCTGTTCGTGAAGCTGTTCGCAGCATCGTCGAGAACAACATTTATGGTCTGGATATTGATGACCGTGCTGCCCAGCTGACTTATTTTGCTGTGATGATGAAAGCCCGTCAGTACGACCGTCGTTTCCTGACCCGTAAGGACGAGGACGATAACCCCGATGTTCCGCAGCCCCATGTGTATGCTATCGTCGAGAGCAATCATCTGGATCAGTATGCCGTGGAGTATTTCGTGGGCGGCGATGCCAAGCTGAAAGCGGCACTGAATACCATTGTTCAGGAATTGCACGATGCCAAGGAATATGGTTCTATTCTGACCGTGACACCGCAGGATTGGTCTGCCCTCTACCATCGTTTTGACGAGATAGAGGGAGATATTGATTTGTCTCGTGAAGTGGCTCTAAGAGAGTTGTTGCCGTTGGTACAGGTGGCGGAAGCACTGGAGCAGAAGTATGATGTGGTCGTGACGAATCCGCCGTATATGGGTAGTTCAGGCATGAGTGCTAAGCTGACAGAATATGTGAAAAGGAATTATCCGGATTCCAAGTCAGATATGAGCACTGTTAGTATGGAAAAGACATTAGATATGTGCTCACAATATGGCGTTATGTCAATGATAAATATTCCTGTATGGATGTTTTTGTCAAGTTATGAAAAATTAAGATATAAATTGCTAGAACAGAATACTGTTATTAACATGATTCATCCGGGAAGAGGAATATTTGGTTCGGATTTCGGCACTACTTCGTTTGTAATTGAAAAGGGTACGATTCATGGCTACAAAGGTATATATCGTAGGTTATTCAAAGCACAAGGAGAAGTGGAGACAGTTGATGTTCGTGAGCAACGTTTCTTTGAAGGAATAGGAAAATTCATTGCCTCACAAGATGCTTTTTCAAATATTCCTGGCGCACCGATTGCATATTGGGTAAGCCCACATTTTATTGATCTGTTCAGCAAGGAAAAGAGTATCAAGCAAATAGCACGAGCACGTTCTGGAGCAAAAACGGGTAATAATGATTTGTTTCTAAGATTTTGGTGGGAAATTGATCGCACCAAAATGTCTGTCTGCACAGATAGTTATGATGATTGTTGTAAGTCAGATTACAAATGGTATCCACATAATAAAGGCGGCGCATATCGAAATTGGTACGGCAATCGTGAACTTGTTGTAAATTTCTATCATGGTGGAGAACAGATAAAAGAAAATGGGCTTAAAAATGGGGCATCATTTGATATAAATGCAACAGATGTTTATTTTCATCAGGGAATTACATGGACAGCTTTGACTATCTCAAAGAATTCATTTAGATTTTCGCCAACGGGATGCGTGTTTGATTCAAATAAAGGTCCTATGTTATTCCCAACTGGAATGAAAGTGTATTATTTGCTAGCACTTCTTATTTCTCCGGTTTCAAATATGATATTTCAGGTTTTGAATTCATCCGTATCGCTTCAGAATGGGGATGTTGACAAGCTTCCCGTTATTTTTGAAAAGCATTATGAGGAACAAGTCGTAGGAATGTCTAAACAAAATGTAGAGATTTCAAAGGAGGATTGGAATGAATTTGAAATTTCTTGGGATATGCGACATCACCCTCTACTCCGCAAAGTTTCTTCTATTTCTGAAGCCTTTGACCAGTGGAAGAATGAATGCGAAACCCGATTTAATCAGCTGAAGGCTAACGAGGAAGAACTGAATCGCATTTTCATCGACATTTACGGTTTGCAGGATGAGTTGACACCGGAAGTTGAGGACAAGGATGTAACCGTCCGCAAGGCTGACCTTGGCCGGGATATTCGTTCTTTCATTTCCTATGCCGTTGGCTGTATGTTTGGTCGCTACTCTCTGGATGAACCTGGCCTTGCCTACGCTGGCGGCGTGTGGGATGCTGGAAAATATAAGACATTCCCGGCAGACAAGGACAACATTATCCCAATCTGCGACGATGAATACTTCGAGGACGATATTGTCGGCCGCTTTGTAGAGTTCGTGAAAACGGTCTACGGTGTAGACACACTGGACGAAAACCTGAAATTCATTGCTGATGCTCTGGGCGGCAAAGGTCAGCCCAAGGATGTCATTCGCAGTTATTTTATGAACGACTTCTTCAATGACCATTGTAAGATTTATCAAAAGCGCCCGATTTACTGGCTGTTCGATTCCGGTAAGAAAGGCGGATTCAGAGCGCTGGTCTATATGCACCGCTATCAGCCAGATACCATTGCCAGAATGCGTACTGACTATGTGCATGAACAACAGGCCCGTTATCGTACCGCCATTGTGGATCTGGAGCAGCGTATCGCTTCTGCTTCCACCAGTGAGCGAGTGAAACTGAGCAGGCGTCTCAAGATTCTGCAGGATCAGGCTACGGAAATTCAGGGCTATGAAGAAAAGATCCATCATCTGGCAGACCAGTATATTTCTATTGACCTGGATGATGGTGTGAAGAAGAATTATGAAATCTTCAAGGCTGTCTTGGCAAAGATAAAATAATAAAGGAGGAGAAAACTTGTGAGCGATGAAATCCATATGACTATTTCGATTCCTACAGATGATGAGGGTTATGTCCTTTTAAAATGTGAGCATTGTGGAACATTTTTCAAAGGGACTCCTTCAGATATACAGGATGATGGCGTATTGAGAATTTATTGTCCCAGCTGCGGCTTGACCAGTGATAGCTACATCACCGATGATGTGCTGGAGCTTGCCATGAAAATGACGAAAAATAAGGTCAATGACATGATTTATGATATGTTCAAAGACCTGGAGCGCCATAGTAAAAATAGTATGGTTAAGTTCAAAGCTGGGAAACGTCCTCGTCATGAGAGCGAAGACCCTATCCGTTCGGGTATTGAAGCATTGGAAATATGCACATTTCCGTGCTGTTCCCGTACTGCAAAAATTAAACCATTAATTAAAATGACGGGTGCCTATTGCCCGTTTTGTGGGGTGAAAAACTATGAGATTGAATAGGAATGAACTGCGAAAAATCCAATATGACTTCAATAGTATTTCCAACCGCTTGCTGCAAGCCGATTTTGAGGATTATACAGGGGTTCTTGGGAAATTCTTAACCTACATAGAAAATACCCCGATCATATTCGACTACATCAAAGATTGTGGTGATTGCGATTGGGATTTAGCGACGGAAGTTCAGGAAGTTCAGGCATCTTACGGACGTATGATTTTTTCAACCGGAGACAGCGAGGAAGAAGAAATTCGTAATGTATATGCTGCGTTGCGTTATTTGGTAGACACTAACAACGCAATATTTCATGGAGTTGCTATGGGATATTCTCATTCCAATAGCTATCAAGATAAAATAAAAGGATTCAATGAGCGTTTTGTTATGGTGTTGATTCGTCATATAGAACGCTATTTGACGAAGGTAGGTATTGATATGGGTCTGGATGATAAAGTTGTATACAATGTTACCGTACATAATGGACAAGCCATTATCGCTACAGAGAATGCTACAGTTACGGCAACAAACAATGTTGGGGTTGATACGAGTGAATTGAAAAAGCTGATTTCCGAAGTACGGGCAGCTACTACATCACTTGCCCCTGAGGACCAAGAAACAGTTTCTGAATGCTTAGAGGTAATTGAAACTGAAACAGCGGCAGAAAAGCCCAAAAAAGGAATGCTTAGAACAGCTTTAACCACATTAAGAACAGTTAAAGGTATAGCGGAATTTGGTGCTGCAGTAGCTGCTTTAGCAGAATTTGTTGGTCCGCTGCTTTAAGAAACAAGATAAGGAGGCAGCAAATCATGGCATTGCCTGATATAGAAAAAATAACTCAAGAATTAAATAAGCGCTTTGCTGCGCCCCTGCCTGAGTTCTATAAGCGCCGCATCATCTTCTGGTATGACGAGGACAGGGGATTTGAAGATAAGGTCGAGGATCTGGCTCTGGATAATGCCAGGGTGCTCGTGCTGACCGGATGCAATAACTTTGAAGCGAAAAAGCTTCTTACCGTGGACGATACCACGAGCAATTATCTTGTGTATTGTCCGCTGCGTTATGAAAAGCCGGAGGACAACTGGTTGATCAACATCGAGCTTTATAGCGAGGAATTTCGTGCGGATCTCAACTCCATCTGGATGGACGAGATGGGCTTGCCGAACAATGCAACTGTGCGCCGGATGGTAAAGGGGTATCGAAAGTTCTTCAACAATATCGAGCGCCGTAAAAGTGTTGCTGCTATGGCGAAAAATATTGTCACGGCTTCACAGCTGCATATGGCGGTCATGGCTTCTATATGCGGCATGAAGGACGCACAGCCTTCCAGTATTATCCGTGCAGTGCTTTCGCAGTCTCTGGATATGGACGGCAATGTCATTTATCAGGATTTGGTGAAATATGGTGCTCAGAACCCGTTTTGGGTGATGGTTGCCCAGGCTACCGGCTATTCTGAAGGCGATGATGCGGATCTGGGTCGCCTTGCCACCCATATTTTGCTGACCGCCGCTACAAGAACCATGCGTCCGGAACATCTGGCAGGATTGGACAGCTTTATTTCCACTTCCCATCAGTCCTATTGCTATGATATGGTTTCAGAGTGGCTTCAGACCGATTCTGACGGGCTTTACCACATTGCCCGTTTTGTAGAGGATGAAGCAAGGCTGAGCGCACGATTTATGAAGCTGAACGTGGAAGATTTAGTCGATACCGAGTGCTTCCCTTGCATCAATGAATGTATCCTCAAGATTTTGATGAAAGAGATCAGCGATTACATCATCAATGTGGATACCATCAGCTCTGTTGTAGAAAAACGTCGAACTTTGGTGTGGTACGATCTGGTGTCCTGCTATTATGAGGGTCTCCTGCAGGTGGCCAATATGCAGGCATTCTTCCAGGAACACGCATCCGGATTCCACCTTGCGCAGGCACGTCAGATTTGGAGTGCCTACACAACTGATTACTACAAGATGGACACCTATTATCGACAGTTCCATCTGTGCTTTGATAACAGCCTGACCGTCTCCAATGAAGTGCTGGACGATCTGTTCAAGCACGTTGTTGAAAAGGTGGAAGGGTTGTATAGTGGCTGGTTCCTGACGCAGCTGGGCAGTAACTGGTCGGATATTTGTGCCGATGAACTGGCTCAGTATGGACGTATTTTGGAAGTTAGCCAGCAGGAGTCGTTTTACCGCAGTAAGGTGGCATCCAGCGAGAATAAGGTGTATGTCATCGTTTCCGATGCTCTGCGCTACGAAGTTTCGGCATCTCTGACGGAACAGCTACGCCGTGAAACTCAGAGCAAGGTCACCTTGGAAAGTGTCCAGGGCGTTTTCCCTACAATCACAAAATTCGGTATGGCTGCATTGCTTCCGCACAAGGAATTGAATGTGGTGCCAAAGACGAACGGTGGTGTTTCCGTCCTCGCAGACGGTGCTTCTACGGAAATGCCGAACCGTGACAAGGTGCTGAAAAGCGCTCATGGAGCAAGTGTGGCATTGCAGTACAAGAATATTATCAAGATGAAACGTGCCGACCGACAGGCGTTGGTCAAGGGCATGGATGTCGTGTACATTTACCACGACAAAATAGATGAAGCCAGCCATACGGCTGACAATCTGGTGTTCCCGGCCTGTGATGATGCGATTGCCGAAATTAAAAATATCGTTCGCATTATCTGTAATGAGTTCGGTGGAACCAGAATCTTTATCACGGCTGACCACGGTTTCCTGTACACCTACAGCCCGCTGACTGAGGACGATAAGGTCGATAAGACCAGCTTCAATCAGCAGGACGTGGAGTACGGGCGTCGCTATGCGATCATGCAGAAGGGCGCAAAGCCGGACTACTTGATGCCAGTAAAATTTGTTGATGAGCAATCCGGGTTTGATGCTTTTGCACCGAGAGAAAATGTTCGCATCAAAATGAGCGGCGGTGGTCTGAACTTTGTGCATGGCGGTATCAGTCTGCAGGAAATGGTTGTTCCTGTGATCGACTATCAGTTCCTGCGCAATGCAAGTAAGACCTATCAGCGCAACCGTGAAAAGTATGATACAAAACCTGTTACCATCAGCTTGCTGTCTGCTACACGAAAGATCAGCAACATGATTTTCTCATTGAATTTCTACCAGAAAGAAGCTGTTGGCGATAATCGTTCTGCTTGCAATTACCAGCTGTACTTTACCGATGCCAGCGGCAAGCAGATCAGTGACACAGCTCGTATCATTGCAGATAAAACGAGCGATAACGGACAGGATCGCACCTTCCGTTGCGGATTTAACCTGAAAAGCATGAAATTCAGCAAACAGGACAGCTACTATCTTGTCATTGCAGATGAGTCTGGATTGCAGGCACCGCAGCGTGAGGAGTTCCAGATTGACATCGCCTTTGCTCTGGACGAGTTTAACTTCTTCGGTTAATCGGTTGAGCTATGGAGGAATTATCAATGGAACAATCAACGATGAGCGAAAGCGCTCGTGAAGTAATTAAAGAAAAGCTTCGTCAGACTTTTGATGGGAAAATTGTCCGTAAAGACCTGACGAAGAAGATTAAAGAAGGGGCAAATGTACCGGTCTATGTTCTGGAATTTTTGTTAGGCCAGTATTGCTGTTCTGACGATGATGAGGTCATCGAAAAAGGAGTACAGACTGTAAAACGCATTCTGGCCGACAACTTTGTCCGTCCGGATGAAGCCCAGAAGATTTTGGCAAAACTGCGAAGCAACGGCAGTCACACGGTAATTGATATGATTACCGTGAAGCTGGATATAAGAAGAAATCGCTTTTTTGCGGAGTTCTCAAATCTTGGCCTTTCAGATGTTCCGATTGACGATGAATACCCGGAACAGTATGACAGGCTGCTTTGTGGCGGTATTTGGTGCATTGTGCAGCTGGATTATGAATACAACGAAGAGGATAAGAAAAACGGCTATCCGATCCAGATCAGAAAGCTTACTCCTATTCAGATGCCGCACGTTGACATTGATGAGCTGAAGGCTGGCAGAAAGAATTTTACCAAGGACGAATGGATCGATATACTGCTTCGTTCTATTGGCATGGAACCTGATGAACTGTCTTATCGTGATAAGTGGCTCCTTATTACCAGGATGATCCCTCTTGTAGAGAATAACTTCAATCTCTGCGAGCTGGGTCCCCGAAGCACGGGTAAATCCCACCTGTACAAGGAGATCTCTCCGAACAGCATCCTTATTTCTGGTGGACAAACCACGGTTGCGAACCTGTTTTATAACATGGGCCGTAAAACTGTTGGCTTGGTTGGCCTGTGGGATTGCGTTGCATTTGACGAGGTTGCAGGTATCCGCTTCAAAGACAAAGATGGCGTCCAGATCATGAAAGATTATATGGCGTCCGGTTCTTTCGCACGTGGCAAAGAAGAAAAGGCAGCGTCCGCATCTATGGTTTTCGTGGGTAATATCAATCAGAGCGTTGATGTGCTGTTAAAGACCTCCAGCTTGTTTGACCCGTTCCCGCCTGAAATGGGTACAGATACTGCATTTCTTGATCGTATGCACTGTTATCTTCCTGGATGGGAGATCCCAAAGTTCAGACCGGAGCATTTTACAGATGACTATGGTTTTATCACTGATTATCTGTCTGAGTTTATACGAGAACTTCGCAAAGAACAGTATGGTGACGCTTTAGACCATTATTTCCGTTTGGGTAAAAATCTGAATCAGAGAGATACCATTGCTGTGCGCAGAATGGTTGATGGGTATCTGAAGCTGGTTTATCCTGATGGTCAGTTCAGCAAGGATGATCTTGAAGAAATTTTGAAATTGGCTCTTGAAATGCGTCGCCGTGTTAAAGAACAGCTGAAAAAACTGGGTGGAATGGAATTCTATGATGTGAATTTCTCATACATAGACCTTGATACTTTTGAGGAGAAATATGTTTCCGTTCCCGAACAAGGCGGCGGAAAGCTCATTCCAGAAGGTATGTGCAATCCTGGACAGGTTTATACTGTTTCTCGTGGTAAATCCGGTATGATTGGCGTATTTCGTCTGGAGTCACAGATGCTTCCGGGCAACGGTAAATTTGAGCGCACTGGATTGGGATCAGACAGAGCTGCACGTGAGTCCAGTAATGTGGCGTTAAGTTTCTTGAAAGCGAACAGCAACCGTATTAGTGGGAATATCAGCACAACAATGAAAGATTACATTATCAACTATCAGGATTTGCAGGGAATTGGAATGACTGGAACATTAGCGCTTTCTTCCCTTGTCGCTCTCTGCTCAATCGCTCTTGGCCGTCCTGTAAAAAGCTCTATGGCTGTATTGGGAGAAATGAGCATTGGTGGAACACTTCTCAAGGTTGACGAGCTTGCCAATACCCTTCAGGTCTGTCTTGATAGCGGCGCAAAGAAAATTTTGATGCCGGCAGTTTGTATGCCAGAGTTAGCGATAGTTCCGGCTGATCTTTCGACAGCGTTCGACTTTATTTTGTTCAAAAGCCCGGAAGAAGCTGTTATGAAAGCGTTGGGAGCCAATTAAGGAGGTACTGAAATGTCAACGATATGGGGAATCCATACACAGGATGACCACCTGTTTTTGAGTAACAATGTCATTGCTATTGGCTGGGGCGAGTTTGGAGATTTGAGAGCAGTTGAACCAACTCGTGAGGCTTTCAAAAAGCATTATGAAGAGACATATCCCGATGTAAAAAAGGGCAGTATTGCAACCAGTGCAGGTATGCTTTTCCGTTTTGCGCATGAAGTCCAGATTGGCGATTATGTGGTATTTCCTTCAAAAAGTAATCGTGAGATCAACATCGGGATAATTGAGGGTGACTATACCTACCAACCGAACAGCGGAGAATATGTACAGCAAAGATCCGTCAAGTGGTTAAGACATTTGCCAAGAACCTCTTTTTCTCAAGGGGCCCTGTATGAAGTGGGGTCTGCACTTTCCTTCTTTGTTGTAAAGACCTATGCGGATGAGTACATGGCTGCGCTGGATAAAAACTTCAAAAAAAATGTGGTGATTTCTTCTGACGAAGAGGATGAAACCGTAGCAGCAACAGCAGAAGATATTATAGAGACGACAAAGGATTTTATCCTGAAAGAGCTTAGTAAGCACCTGAAAGGATATGAGCTGGAGGAGTTTGTTGCTGATCTGCTGAATGCTATGGGATACAGAACAACGGTTTCTAAGCATGGAGGAGACAGTGGTATTGACATCACTGCGTATAAGGATGAACTGCCGCCAAGGATTCTTGTTCAGGTGAAAAGCCAGGATGGAGATATAAAAGAAGCTACTATTCAATCCTTGAAAGGCGCTATGCGTGAAGGTGACTATGGGCTGTTTGTTACGCTCTCCAACTATACAAAGAATGCACAGAAATATTTGGAGAATACCCCTATCATTCGAGGTATAAACGGTACTGAACTGGTTGATTTGATTTTGAAGTATTATGATCAGCTCAGAGAAAAATACAGAAAAATGATCCCTCTTAAGATGGTTTACATACCGGTTCCTAAGAGCGATTCAAAGGAATTAGATATATAAAATGACCAGGTAAGATGTATTTGACTTGTGCAGGCAACAATATGGAACGGAAGCGGATTATTCATGGAATTGTTAATCTTTTGCTTTTGGTTCTTCACTTGACGATTTTTATCTAATCATGTCATTCCAGAGGATTCTCTTCCAAACACGGATCAGGTTGAACAGCTTGACTTGTTTATTGATTACGTAACTTTGGGAGAAGCATCGTGAAAAAAATGCTGTATTGGAATGAGAAAAGCGGATGTAGCAGGCAGTTCTTACAATAAAAAAGAAACTCGGTAAAAATGCCATTTTGAAAGTAATGAATTTGCAGGAAGGTGCTACCGCAAAGATCGCAACGAGTAGATTGGCGGTCATAAGGCGTAATTCGCAAAATTTACAAGCCCTTATATGAAACCATGGAAAGTTGAGGGATAAGAAATGAATGAATTAGAGATAGTACGAAAAGAAGAAATTTTGAAAGCAATGGCGGCAACTGAGCTTGCTCCTCTTGATGTACAGAATGAAATTAATATGCAAACATATAGCAAAGTGCCGTTGTCCAGGATAACTGCGCTTGGAACAGGTCTTGAACCTATTGTTGCAGCTGTACAACAAATTACGAGTAAAGGGCAAGCCGTCAGTGGCTATTATAAGGTTACAATTCCAGCTGGCACTCATCTTGCGTCTTTTAAGGATGGAACAGGGTTTCTGGGGACTGCTTTAACGGATTCAGCAAACGCGCTGAATTCTCAGGCGAGATTAAATCCACTTGTTTGTGATCCAACAATGCTTCTGGTAGCAGCTACTCTTGCCAACATTGATAAGAAGCTCGATGCCATTCAAGAAACTCAGCAGGAAATGCTGGATTTCCTAATACAGAAAGAAAAGTCGGCACTTAAAGCAGACTTGGATTTTCTGATGGACATCTACAATAACTACAAATACAACTGGAATAATGATAAATATAAAACTGCAAATCATGCTAAAGCACTTGACATTCGCCAAAGCGCAGGTCGGCAGATAGATTTTCACCGTGAGCAGATAAAAATGAAACTTGGTAAAAAGGCTCTTCTGCATAGTGATCAAGATGTTAAAAAGCAACTTGCCCGTGTACAAGATGAATTTAAGGAATATCAGATGGCTTTGTACACTTATGGATTTGCATATTTCCTTGAGATTATACTTCAGGAAAATTTCGATTCAGCGTATCTTGAATCGGTATCAAAGAAAATAGATGGTATGGCTTTTCAGTACCGTGAGTTTTACACTTTGGCGTATTCTCAAATGGAGAGGTTGTCAAAATCGTCATTGCAATCCAAGTTGTTTAGTGGATTGTCAGCTGTTAATAAGGTCGCTGGGGAAACAATAGCCAAGATTCCGGTCATCAGCAAATCTCAGTTAGACGAAACTTTAATTGAAACTGGTCAAAAAATCAGTACATATGAAGCTCAGAGGGTTCAGACAACTATGAGACGGCTTGTAGATCGTCAGAGCGGTTGCGTTCGACCTTTCATCGACAGCATCAATACCGTTAATAGGCTTTACAATGAGCCTGTGACTCTGATTTTCAATAGTGAAACCCTCTATCTTGGGTCAGAGTAAAAAGGAACAAATTTGAGAGGAAATTGTGAGATGCGTACAAAAGAATCAATAGAAAAGAATAAAGTACGATATATTGTTTTGGCGCTGGCAACAATTTGGTTGTTCAGCACTTTCACTCTTACTGCGTTTGCGGCAGATGCAAAAACAGAAGTTCCTGGACGAATTTATGAGTTTGGGAAAGATAGTCATTATGAATTTTCAGAGACTAAGGAGTTTGTGGAGACTAGCAATGCTGATACATACGGAACCTTTTTCGTCGGTGGTGAGATTTCCAATGTGACTACAAAAGATGATATTCCAGCGTATGAAGTGCCAGAAGGAAATCTAAAGTTTTTCTACAACTATGGGGATAGCTTACTTCTCAATGAAAACGTAGATTCCTGGCGTCTGATTGAGGACAAAAGCAAAAAGATTAATGACATGAAACTGGATAAAAACATTTTAAAGGGTGCAATCATTCTGCAAACATCAACAGACAGATTGAACTGGGTCGATGTTGTCAGCATGACTGATGCGTTTAAAAAGGTTCCGATTAGGACAGAATCTATCTATGAGACTAAGGATGTCCAGTTAATCAACGGTTGCTATTATAGAATGATAGTCGCCTACGAACTGCGTATTAGAACTGAAGACAGCAATATTTTGTTTATCAATACGGATAAGTTCGACTACAAAAAATACTCCGAAGTTTATGAGTTTTACGCATACACAGATACAAGTGATGCGAACACAGACACTTCTAATGAGCCTTATAATCTTGGTTCAAAAGTGCGTGTGGCTGATTTTGACAGTTATTCTGGTGAGGAAACCATCACCAAAGATGATGCACATTATGGATGGGATCTGGGGAACTTCTTTGTGAGTGGATATACAGATAAAATAAAAAGCTCTGATGGAACAATGGTGTTCTTGAAGAATGTCGGAGACAAAGTGACACTTTGGTTCAGGCTGGCGCAGGATATTAACAAGCTGAACGGAGATGAAAAGTTGTCCATTACCGCAGATGAAACTGGGAGCGATCAGTATTTTGAAACTT
>ERZ1106969.1208-NODE-1208-length-19326-cov-21.493072_pt1 | contig 19326 bp, 16 predicted proteins | sample MGYA00403685_ERZ1106969 | MGnify/ENA primary metagenome ERZ1106969 (study PRJEB35170, sample SAMEA104062416) | human gut metagenome | biome: human gut; feature: human-associated habitat; material: faeces | place: Denmark | collected 2012-05-18 ... | reverse complement strand
AATGGTTCTTGTCTCATTGCCACATTCATAAGTACCCATCAAAGAGCACGCTGATCCACCAGGGTGAAAAAGCAGAAACGCTGTACTACATCGTTAAAGGCTCCGTGGCTGTACTCATCAAGGATGAAGAAGGTAAAGAGATGATCCTCTCTTACCTCAACCAGGGCGATTTCATCGGTGAATTAGGCCTGTTTGAAGAGGGTCAGGAGCGTAGCGCCTGGGTACGGGCGAAAACCGCATGTGAAGTGGCCGAAATCTCTTATAAGAAATTCCGTCAGCTGATCCAGGTGAACCCGGACATTCTGATGCGTCTCTCTTCGCAAATGGCTCGCCGTCTGCAGGTCACGTCTGAGAAAGTGGGCAACCTGGCCTTCCTCGACGTGACGGGCCGTATCGCCCAGACGCTGCTGAACCTGGCGAAGCAACCGGATGCCATGACCCACCCGGACGGTATGCAAATTAAAATTACCCGCCAGGAAATTGGTCAGATCGTCGGCTGCTCTCGTGAAACCGTTGGTCGTATTTTGAAAATGCTGGAAGATCAGAACCTGATTTCCGCGCACGGTAAAACCATCGTCGTCTACGGCACCCGTTAAGTTGCTAAGCGGCGTATTGCTCCCGCAGTACGCCGTTTTTGTTTTTCCCTCATGTGGCGCAGGCTGATTTACCACCCGGAAGTCAACTATGCACTGCGGCAAACGCTGGTGCTGTGTCTGCCCGTGGCCATCGGTCTTCTGCTCGGCCATCTCCAGCAGGGGCTGTTATTTTCCTTAGTCCCCGCCTGCTGCAACATTGCCGGTCTTGATACCCCGCATAAGCGCTTTTTCAAACGCCTGATTATCGGCGGCTGCCTGTTTGCCGGATGCAGTCTGGTGGTGCAGTTGCTGCTTGCCCAGGCGATACCCCTGCCGTTTATTCTCAGCGGCCTGGCGCTCTTGCTCGGCGTTACCGCGGAGATCAGTTCGCTGCACGCGCGGCTGCTGCCCGCGTCGCTGATCGCCGCCATCTTTACCCTGAGCCTGGCGGGCAATATGCCCATCTGGGAGCCGCTGCTGATCTACGCCTTCGGCACGCTGTGGTACGGCGTGTTTAACTGGTTCTGGTTCTGGCTGTGGCGCGAACAGCCGCTACGGGAGTCGCTTAGCCTGCTTTACCGGGAGCTGGCGGACTACTGTGAAGCCAAATACAGCCTGCTGACCCAGCATACCGATCCCTCGACCGCCCTGCCGCCGCTGCTCACCCGCCAGCAGAAAGTGGTCGATCTGATTACCCAGTGCTATCAGCAGATGCATATGCTGGCCGCTAACCAACGCAACGATCATAAGCGCCTGCTGCGGGCGTTTCAGATGGGGCTGGATCTACAGGAGCATATTTCGGTCAGCCTGCATCAGCCGGAAGAGGTGCAAAAGCTGGTGGAACGCAGCCATGCCGAAGCGGTGATCCGCTGGAACGCGCAGACCGTCGCCGCCCGCCTGCGCGTGCTGGCGGATGACATGCTCTATCATCGCTTTCCAAAGCGCTTTCAGATGGATAAACAGATCGAGGCTCTGGAAAAGATCGCCAGACAACATCCGGATAACCCGGTCGGCCACTTCTGCGCCTGGCACTTCAGCCGCATCGCCCGGGTGCTGCATACCCAGCGCCCGCTGTATGCCCGGGACCTGATGGCCGACAAAGAGCGTCGTTTACCGCTATTGCCCGCGCTAAAGAACTACCTGTCGCTAAAATCGCCCGCGCTGCGCAATGCCGCCCGCATCAGCGTGATGCTGAGCGTCGCCAGCCTGATGGGCAACGCCCTGCACTTGCCTAAGCCCTACTGGATCCTGATGACGGTGCTTTTCGTCACCCAGAACGGCTATGGCGCCACCCGGGTGCGTATTGTTCACCGGGCGGCGGGTACGCTCGCCGGCCTGACGATCGCCGGGCTGACCTTGCATTTTCACGTTCCGGAGAGCTACACCCTGAGCGGGATGCTGCTGATTACCCTGCTCAGCTATCTGATCATTCGCAAACACTATGGCTGGGCGATGGTTGGGTTTACGGTGACGGCGGTATATACCCTGCAGCTGCTGACGCTTAACGGCGAACAGTTTATTATCGCCCGGCTGATCGACACCCTTATCGGCTGCCTGATCGCCTTCGGCGGGATGGTCTGGCTGTGGCCGCAGTGGCAGAGCGGCCTGCTGAAAAAAAACGCCCACGATGCGCTGGAGGCCGACCAGCAGGCAATTCGCCTGATCCTCAGCGCCGATCCAAAAGCCCCCGCGCTGGCCTATCAACGCATGCGCGTCAACCAGGCGCACAACGCGCTCTACAACTCCCTGAATCAGGCGATGCAGGAACCCGGGTTTAATACCCACTATCTGGAAGATATGAAGCTGTGGGTGACGCACAGCCAGTTTATCGTCGAACACATCAACGCTATGACCACCCTGGCCCGGGAGCATACGATGCTGACCCCGGATCTTGCCCAGCGCTATCTCGAATCCTGTGAGATTGCGCTGCAGCGCTGCCAGCAGCGGCTGGACAGCGATGGTCCCGGCAGCGCAGGGGATGCCAATATTATGGAGTCGCCGGAAAGCGAGGCGCCGATCGGTCCGTTAAGCACCATGGAGCAGCATCTGCAACGCATTCTGGGCCATCTGAACACCATGCACACCATTTCGTCAGTGGCATGGCGTCAGCGGCCGCACCATGGCATCTGGCTGCGGAAGATCAACCGTTAATCACCTTTGCCACCGCCTGGGCAAAGCGCGCCATCCCTTCAGTAATATCCTGCTCGTCGATGATCAGCGAGGGAACAAAACGCATCACGTCCGGCCCGGCGTTGAGCACCATGACGCCGGCGTCGGCCGCGGCATAGAGGAAATCACGCGCGCGGCCTTTGTGCTGCGGCTTGAGTTCCGCGCCGATCAGCAGGCCCATCCCGCGTATATCACTGAACAGATCAAACTCGGCATCCAGCCGCTGCAGGTGTTTGACAAATAGTTCGCGCTTCGCGCTCACGCCATCCAGCACCGCCGGGGTATTGATCAGATCGAAGGCGGCGTTGGCGACCGCGCAGGCCAGCGGGTTGCCGCCGTAGGTTGAGCCATGGGAGCCCGCATGGAAGGCGCTGGCGATCTCGTGGGTGGTCAGCATGGCGCTGACCGGGAAGCCGCCGCCCAGCGCTTTGGCGCTGGTCAGAATATCCGGGGTCACGCCGTAGTGCATATAGGCGAACAGCGATCCGGTACGCCCCATACCACACTGTACTTCATCAAAGACGAGCAGCGCCTGGTGCTGATCGCACAGCTCGCGCAGTCCCTGCAGGAAAGCCGGCGTGGCCGCCGTCACGCCGCCTTCGCCCTGAATCGGCTCCACCACCACCGCGCAGGTGTGGTCATCCATCACCGCTTTTACCGCCTGCAGATCGTTGAAGGGAACATGGACAATATCCGCCGGTTTTGGGCCGAAACCATCGGAATACTTCGGCTGACCGCCGACGGAAACGGTAAACAGGGAGCGGCCATGAAAGGCATTATGGAAGGCGATGATTTTGGTTTTATACGGGCTATGGCGGGTCACCGCATAGTGACGCGCCAGCTTAAAGGCCGTTTCATTGGCTTCGGTGCCGGAGTTCATAAACACCGCGCGCTCGGCGAAGGTAGCCTCGACAAGTTTACGTCCCAGACGCAGCGCCGGCTCATTGGTAAAGACGTTGCTGGTGTGCCACAGCGTTTCGCCCTGCTGATGCAGCGCCGCCACCAGCGCCGGATGGCAATGGCCAAGCGCCGTCACCGCGATACCGCCGGCGAAATCGATATACTCTTTCCCCTGCTGATCCCAGACGCGGCTGCCTTTCCCCTTCACCGGGATGAATTCTGCCGGTGCATAAATTGGCAAAATAACTTCATCGAATGTGGCGCGGGTGATTGCCGGTTGTTCAGTTGCCATGTCTTGCCCATCCCTCTTCGTTACGCAGATGCGATTATGATAATCTAATCACAAAATATGCATAAAAAATCAGTCAATAGCAACTGAAAATCACCGTTTCAAAAAGTTGGCCAGCAATTGATGGCCCTGCTCGCTGAGGATGCTTTCCGGATGAAACTGCACGCCCTCGAGATCCCATTCGCGGTGACGGATCCCCATAATCTCACCGCTGGCGCTACGGGCAGTGACGTTAAACTCGAACGGGAGCGTCGGCGGGTCAATCACCAGCGAGTGATAACGGGTCACCGTCAGGGGATTATTCAGCCCCTGAAACACCCCTTCGCCGTTATGCTCGATAAGCGAGGTTTTGCCATGCATGACCTGGGCCGCCCGCACGATAGTCGCGCCAAACGCCTGGGCGATCGCCTGATGCCCGAGACAGACGCCCAACAGCGGCGTTTTCCCCGCATAGTGGCGGATAACCGCGAGGGAAATCCCCGCCTCATCCGGCGTGCAGGGGCCTGGCGAGATCACGATTTTCTCCGGCGCCAGCGCCGCTATCTCCTCCAGCGTCAACGCATCGTTGCGCCTGACCAGTACTTCCGCCCCCAGTTCGCAGAAGTACTGATACAGATTCCAGGTGAAAGAGTCATAGTTATCGATAAGCAGGATCATAGCGGCTCCGGAACAATCAAAACCGGGCTATTCTACTCAGATTCCCGCGCTTCGCTTACCACTTTGCGAAAGATCGCCACCAGCGGGGCCAGATCGCCCATCGCGCTCTGCTGGCAGGCCGCACTCCAGCCGGCGGGGTCAACGTCACGCCAGTTAAGAAGGTAGCCGGCATGTATCGCCAGCTGTTCAAAGAAAATGCGCTGGGTCAGGCCATTGCCAAGACGAAAAGGGTGCAGCACATTAATTTCACCATAGAACCAGCTCAGGCGTTCGATGAAGGTATCGCGCGGCAGGCCATTGAGATAATCCTCCTGCTCAAGGGCCTGCATCAGGGCATTCCCCTCCTCCTCGATCCGGGCAAAGTGGCAGAACGGCGTATCGCCCAGGTAGAGGTTCACTTCACGCAAGCGGCCCGCCCAGTCAAACAGATCCTGATACAACTGATGATGAATAGCGCACAGATAGGGTAAGCCGCGCACCCGCGGGCCCAGCGGCAGAGTGGCCGCCCGCAGCGCTGTCATCTCAAAGGCGGCCTGCTGCAGATTTTTAGCCTGGCGGATGCCGAGACGGTTGCGCAGCACGTTCAGCACCGGATAAAGGTAAGGATCGCGTTCATCGCCGAATTTATCGCTCATACTCCCTCCGCAACGTCGCCAGACGCGCCAGCGCCTCTTCGGCAGTCAGCGTAACCAGCGGCACCGTCACGCCTTCAAGGCGACGGCTGGCCTGAAAATTGGTATTGCGTGTCTGTTCCCAGAGTCGGGATTTTTGCTTATCGGTGAGTGGACGCATCGTCGCCCCCCTTATCGTCCCCTGTGTGCCACAAGTATAAGCAGCAATTTCAGGTTATGCCGGGAGGCGACCGGGCGCGGCGATAGACCACCGCGCCGCGGGAGGATTAGGGCAGCACTTTCGCAGAGAGGATAACGACCGGTTTGGTCGGCACATTCTGGTACGGACCAACGTTATGGGTCTGGACCTGGGAGATCTTATCCGCAACATCCATCCCCTTCACCACTTTGCCGAATACCGCATAGCCAAAGTCGCGCTGGCCATGGTCGAGGAAGGCGTTATCCGCCACGTTGATGAAGAACTGACTGGTGGCGCTATCCTGATCGGCGGTACGCGCCATCGCGATGGTGCCGCGGGTGTTGCGCAGGCCGTTGTCTGCTTCATTCTTGATCGGCGGGTTAGGCTGCTTCTGCTGCATCTGTTCGTTAAAGCCGCCGCCCTGCACCATGAATCCCGGGATCACGCGGTGAAAGGTGGTGTTGTTGTAGAAGCCGCTGTTGACGTACTTCAGGAAGTTATCCACGGAAATCGGGGCTTTCTGGCTGTTTAACTCAAGCTCAATGTTACCTGCCGAAGTGGTCAGCAGCACATGCGGATCGCCCTTTGCCGCCATGGCCGGGGAGAACGCTGAAATAGCGAAAACGGCAGCCATCGCCGCCAGTGTTGATTTGAGCATGGAAATTCCTTAACGGAGCAGAATAAAAGCGAGTGCCTTGATTCTAAAGAGCCTTTGCATCCTGGGCCAGCCTTTTACCAAATTTTACTTAGCTGTAATAATTGTAACCGCGCAAACGATCTCCTTTGCAGCGAACAAGCGTGATGCAGATCACATTAAAACATGCAAAAGATAACCCATTTCACAATAAACATTTAATTACATCACCTGAACGAATAAAATCTGTCCGCCCGGCGCAGCGTCAACGCGCTTTACCTTTCTATTCACAGGCCAGTCATGACTAACAGCAACCGTATTAAGCTCACATGGATCAGCTTCTTCTCCTACGCCCTGACCGGCGCGTTGGTGATCGTCACCGGGATGGTGATGGGTAACATTGCGGATTATTTCCATCTGCCCGTTTCCAGTATGAGCAACACCTTTACCTTTCTGAACGCCGGTATTCTTATCTCCATCTTCCTCAATGCCTGGCTGATGGAAATCGTGCCGCTGAAAACTCAGCTGCGCTTTGGCTTTATTTTGATGGTGCTGGCGGTGGCCGGCCTGATGCTCAGCCACAGCCTGGCGCTGTTCTCCGCGTCAATGTTCGTTCTTGGCCTGGTGAGCGGGATCACCATGTCGATCGGGACCTTCCTGATCACCCATATGTATGAAGGCCGTCAGCGCGGGGCGCGTCTGCTGTTTACCGACTCCTTCTTTAGCATGGCGGGCATGATTTTCCCGATGGTCGCCGCCGTCCTGCTGGCGCGCAGCATCGAGTGGTACTGGGTCTACGCCTGTATTGGTCTGGTATATGTCGCTATTTTCGTCCTGACTTTCGGCTGTGATTTTCCGGTGCTGGGCAAAAAAGCCCAGAGCGAAAACAGCCAGCCGGTGGTGAAAGAGAAGTGGGGCATCGGCGTGCTGTTCCTCTCCGTTGCGGCGCTGTGCTACATCCTCGGTCAGCTGGGCTTTATCTCCTGGGTACCGGAATATGCGAAGAGCCTGGGCATGAGCCTCGGCGACGCCGGTAAACTGGTGAGCGATTTCTGGATGTCCTACATGATCGGCATGTGGTCATTCAGCTTCATCCTGCGCTTCTTCGACCTGCAGCGTATCTTAACCGTCCTCGCCGGGCTCGCGACGGTGCTGATGTACCTGTTTATCAATGGTTCGCCGGAGCATATGCCGTGGTTTATTCTGACCCTGGGCTTCTTCTCCAGCGCCATTTACACCTCGATCATTACGCTCGGTTCGCAGCAGACGCGGGTCGCTTCGCCGAAGCTGGTGAACTTTATCCTCACCTGCGGCACCATCGGCACCATGCTCACTTTCGTGGTCACCGGCCCGATTGTGGCGGCCAGCGGTCCCCTGGCCGCGCTGCACACCGCTAACGGCCTCTATGCCGTGGTATTCGTAATGTGCTTTATCCTCGGCTTCGTCTCCCGTCATCGCCAGAACAACGCTCAGGCGGCGTCTCACTAAGCCTTCGGCCCCTTTGCATCCGCAAGGGGGCTGTTCCTCATAAAAGAAAGCTCCTCGCCACCGCGGTCAGTTTGGATCCAGCTTTGCGCCGGCTGGGTGGTCGCGATCACCCTTCCCTGGCGAATTGACCAGCGCACCGGCACCTGGCAGCGGACGGCCTCAAAGCCATTCTCCGCCGGGAGAATGATCAGGTTAGCCGGGTTGCCGCTGACAATGCCGTAATCCTCGAGGCCAAACGTGCGGGCGCTGTTGTCGGTGATAAGCTGCAGGCCGTCGTTGATCTGCTGGTAGCCCATCAGCTGGCAAACATGGAGCCCCATATGCAGGACCTGCAGCATATTGCCGGTCCCCAGCGGGTACCACGGGTCAAAGACGTCATCATGACCAAAGCAAACGTTGATCCCCGCCGCCAACAGCTCCTTCACCCGGGTAATGCCCCGTCGCTTCGGGTAGTCGTCAAACCGGCCCTGCAGATGAATATTCACCAGCGGATTGGCGACAAAGTTGATGCCGGAGAGCTTAAGCAAGCGGAACAGACGCGAGGTATAAGCGCCATTATAGGAGTGCATAGCGGTGGTATGGCTGGCCGTTACCCGCGGCCCTATCCCCGCTTTCAGCGCCAGCGCGGCAACGGTTTCAACAAAGCGCGACTGCTCATCGTCAATTTCATCGCAGTGAATATCCAGTGGGCGGTCATATTGCTGCGCCAGACGGAAGGCGATATGCAGCGATTCCACACCATATTCACGGGTGAACTCAAAATGCGGGATCGCCCCGACGACGTCCGCCCCCAGCTTGAGGGCCTCCTCCAGCAGCGCCTCGCCGTTGGGGTAAGAGAGGATCCCCTCCTGTGGAAAAGCGACAATCTGTAACTCGACCCATGGCGCCACCTCCTGTTTGACCTCCAGCATCGCCTTCAGCGCCGTTAACGTGGGATCGGAAACATCGACATGAGTGCGGACAAACTGCACGCCATTGGCGATCTGCCACTTCAGGGTTTTCCACGCCCGGGCTTTGACGTCCTCATGGCTGAGCAGCGCTTTCCGCTCCGCCCAGCGCTCAATCCCCTCGAACAGAGTACCGGACTGATTCCAGTTCGGCTCGCCGGCCGTCTGGGTGGTATCCAGATGGATATGCGGCTCGATAAAAGGCGGGATCGCTAGCCCGCCGCGAGCGTTCAATACCTCGTAGCTTTCATCGTGCGCCTCCCCCATCGGCGTGATCTCGCCAAAGCGGCCCTTATCAATGGCTATTTGCCACAGGCCGTCGCGGTCTGCCAGGCGTACGTTCTGAATCAACCAAAGCGGCGCTGCTGTCATATCACCCTCTCTATTCAATACGGCTTGTTTTCTGTCTAACCCCAATCGCGGCTTACCCAATTCTTGTACACAAAATCAGCAAAAAGGAAAAGTCAGCGTTTTCCATGACTTATAAAAATACTGACAAATCAAACGCATACCCATTAAGTGGTAGGTGAAGTTGTCATTGATTTGCATCAATAAGCCTGATGGCTGAATCGTTAAGGTAGGCGGTAATAGAAAAGAAATCGAGGCAAAAATGAGCAAAGTCAGAATCGCTATTATCGGTAACGGCATGGTTGGCCATCGCTTTATCGAAGAGCTTCTCGATAAGGCGCCTGCCGGACAGTTCGACATTACCGTGTTCTGTGAAGAACCGCGTATCGCCTACGACCGCGTCCACCTGTCGTCTTATTTCTCCCATCACACTGCGGAAGAACTGTCGCTGGTACGCGAAGGTTTCTATGAGAAACACGGCGTCAAGGTGCTGGTCGGCGAACGGGCGATCACCATCAACCGCCAGGAGAAAGTGATCCACTCCAGCGCCGGGCGTACCGTGTTCTACGACAAGCTGATTATGGCGACCGGCTCATACCCGTGGATCCCGCCGATTAAAGGCGCGGAAACCCAGGATTGCTTCGTCTATCGCACTATTGAAGATCTTAACGCCATCGAATCCTGCGCCCGCCGCAGCAAACGCGGCGCGGTAGTCGGCGGCGGCCTGCTCGGCCTGGAAGCGGCCGGCGCGTTGAAAAACCTCGGTGTGGAAACCCATGTTATCGAATTCGCGCCGATGCTGATGGCCGAACAGCTCGACCAGATGGGCGGCGAGCAGTTGCGGCGCAAAATCGAAAGCATGGGCGTGAAAGTTCACACCAGCAAAAACACCAAAGAGATTGTTCAGCAGGGCACCGAGGCGCGCAAAACCATGCACTTCGCCGACGGTAGCGAGCTGCAGGTCGATTTCATCGTCTTCTCAACCGGGATCCGCCCGCGCGATAAGCTGGCCACCCAGTGCGGGCTGGCGGTCGCCCAGCGCGGCGGCATCATGGTCAACGATAGCTGCCAGACCTCCGATCCGGATATCTATGCCATCGGGGAATGCGCCAGCTGGAACAACCGCGTCTACGGTCTGGTCGCCCCCGGCTATAAAATGGCCCAGGTGGCCGTCGACCATCTCCTCGGCAGTGAAAATAGCTTCACCGGCGCCGACCTCAGCGCCAAGCTGAAGCTGTTGGGTGTGGACGTGGGCGGGATCGGCGATGCCCACGGCCGCACGCCGGGCGCCCGTAGCTACGTCTATCTCGACGAAAGCAAAGAAGTTTATAAGCGCCTGATCGTCAGCGCCGACAACAAAACGCTGCTCGGCGCGGTACTGGTCGGCGATACCAGCGACTACGGCAATCTGCTGCAGCTGGTGCTCAACGCCATCGAGCTGCCGGAAAACCCGGATTCGCTGATCCTCCCGGCCCACGCCGGCAGCGGCAAGCCGTCCATCGGCGTCGATAAACTGCCGGACAGCGCACAGATCTGCTCCTGCTTTGACGTCAGCAAAGGCGACCTGATCGCCGCTATCAATAAAGGCTGCCACACCGTGGCGGCGCTGAAAGCGGAAACCAAAGCCGGGACCGGCTGCGGGGGCTGTATTCCGCTGGTCACTCAGGTGCTCAACGCCGAGCTGGCGAAACAGGGCATCGAGGTCAACAACAATCTGTGCGAACACTTCGCTTACTCCCGTCAGGAGCTGTTCCACCTGATCCGCGTGGAAGGCATTAAAACCTTCGACGAACTGCTGGAAAAACACGGTCAGGGCTACGGCTGTGAAGTCTGTAAGCCGACCGTCGGTTCCCTGCTGGCCTCCTGCTGGAATGAGTACATCCTCAAGCCGCAGCACACGCCGCTGCAGGACAGCAACGACAACTTCCTCGCCAACATTCAGAAAGATGGTACCTATTCGGTGATCCCGCGCTCAGCTGGCGGCGAAATCACGCCGGAAGGGCTGGTCGCCGTGGGCCGCATCGCGCGTGAATTCAATCTGTACACCAAAATCACCGGCTCTCAGCGCATCGGCCTGTTTGGCGCGCAGAAAGACGACCTGCCGGAGATCTGGCGGCAGCTGATTGAAGCGGGATTCGAAACCGGCCACGCCTACGCCAAAGCGCTGCGAATGGCGAAAACCTGCGTCGGCAGCACCTGGTGCCGCTACGGCGTTGGCGACAGCGTCGGCTTCGGCGTAGAACTGGAAAACCGCTATAAAGGCATCCGCACCCCGCACAAAATGAAGTTCGGCGTCTCCGGCTGCACCCGTGAATGCGCGGAAGCGCAGGGTAAAGACGTTGGGATCATCGCCACCGAGAAAGGCTGGAACCTGTACGTGTGCGGTAACGGCGGGATGAAACCGCGTCACGCCGATCTACTGGCCGCGGACCTCGATCGCGATACGCTCATCAAATATCTCGACCGCTTTATGATGTTCTACATCCGCACCGCCGATAAGCTGACCCGCACTGCCCCGTGGCTGGACAATATGGAAGGCGGTATCGACTATCTGCGCAGCGTCATCATCGATGACAAGCTCGGTCTGAACGACCATCTGGAAGAAGAGCTGGCTCGCCTGCGCGCCGCCTTCGCCTGCGAGTGGACCGAGACCGTCAACAACCCGGCGGCGCAGACCCGCTTCAAACACTTTATCAACAGCGACCAGCGCGACCCGAACGTTCAGGTGGTGCCCGAACGTGACCAGCACCGCCCGGCCACGCCGTATGAGCGTATCCCGGTTACTCTGGTGGAGGAAAAAGCATGAGCCAGTGGGTAAATATCTGCAGCATCGACGACATCCTGCCGGCCACCGGCGTCTGCGCCCTGCTCGGTCAGCAGCAGGTGGCGATCTTCCGTCCCTACCATGACGACAGGGTATTCGCCATCAGCAACATTGATCCGTTCTTCAACGCCAGCGTACTGTCTCGCGGGATTATCGCCGAGCATGACGGCGCGCTATGGGTCGCCAGCCCGCTGAAAAAACAGCGCTTCCGCCTGAGCGACGGCCTGTGCATGGAAGATGCCAGCCACTCTATCGCCCGCTTCGACGCCCGCGTGAAAGACGGACACGTTCAGCTTAAAGCGTAAGTCCTTCTCCCTCCCCCCGGCCACGGGGGGAGATATAAGTAACAGTTCTGACCGACAGCGCATGAGTGCGGGATATGTCGCATGTTTTGTATTACCTTTGCTGCTATTCTACGACCACTCGTTTTCTACCCCTTATTTTTATGAGGTTATTCTGTGGATCACTTACCCATATTCTGCCAGTTGCGCCAGCGCGATTGTTTACTGGTTGGCGGCGGGGATGTCGCCGAACGCAAAGCCCGTCTGCTGCTGGATGCTGGCGCTAACGTCACGGTCAATGCGCTCGACTTCACGCCCCAGTTTCAGGTGTGGGCTGATTCACAGATGCTAACTCTGGTGCAGGGGGAGTTTATCCCCTCGCTGCTGGATAACTGCTGGCTGGCCATCGCCGCTACTGATGATGAGACGGTCAACCAGCAGGTTAGCGAGGCGGCCGAAGCGCGGCGTATCTTCTGTAACGTGGTGGATGCCCCGCGCCAGGCCAGCTTTATCATGCCGTCGATCATCGATCGCTCGCCGCTGATGGTCGCCGTCTCCTCGGGCGGGACATCACCGGTTCTGGCGCGCCTGCTGCGCGAGAAACTGGAGTCAATTCTGCCCCTGCATCTCGGCCAGCTGGCCCGCTATGCCGGCCATCTGCGCGCGCGGGTTAAGCAGCAGTTTGCCACCGTAGGCGAGCGTCGCCGCTTCTGGGAGAAGCTGTTTGTTAACGACCGTCTGGCGCAGTCGCTGGCTAATGACGATCGGCAGGCAGTCGCGGATACCACTGAGCAGTTGCTGACGGAGCCGTTGGAGCATCGCGGCGAGGTGGTGCTGGTTGGCGCCGGCCCCGGTGACGCCGGGCTGCTCACGCTCAAAGGCCTGCAGCAGATCCAGCAGGCTGACGTGGTGGTCTATGATCGGCTGGTCTCCGATGACATCATGAATCTGGTGCGCCGCGATGCCGATCGGGTATTCGTCGGCAAGCGCTCAGGCTACCACTGCGTCCCGCAGGAGGAGATCAACCAGATCCTGCTGCGCGAAGCGCAAAAAGGAAGACGCGTGGTCCGGCTGAAAGGCGGCGATCCCTTTATCTTTGGCCGCGGGGGGGAAGAGCTGGAGACGCTTTGCGAGGCGGGCATCCCCTTCTCCGTTGTGCCTGGCATTACCGCCGCCTCCGGCTGCTCCGCTTATTCGGGGATCCCCTTGACCCACCGCGATTTCGCGCAGGGCGTCCGCCTGGTCACTGGCCACCTGAAAACCGGCGGCGAGCTGGACTGGGCGAACCTGGCGGTGGAGAAGCAAACCCTGGTGTTCTACATGGGTCTGAACCAGGCGCCGGCGATCCGCGAGAAGCTTATCGCTCACGGCATGGCTGAAGATATGCCCGCCGCCATCGTCGAGAACGGCACCGCTGTGACGCAAAAAGTGGTCAGCGGCACCTTAGGACAACTGGATATTCTGGCGCAGCAGATGGCCAGCCCGGCGCTGATCATCGTCGGCCGCGTGGTCGGTCTGCGGGATAAACTGAACTGGTTTTCGAACCATTAACCTTGCCTCCCATAAAGCGACAGGCATAAAAAAGGGCGGGATAGCATCCCGCCCTTTTAGCTGTTGCGTCGCTTACGGCTTGGCGACAAAGCCAATCGCTTCGTATACCGCTTTCAGGGTTTGAGAAGCCCGCGCGCTGGCCTTTTCCGCGCCGTCTTTCATCACCTGATTGAGAAACGCTTCGTCGTTACGGAAACGGTGATAGCGCTCCTGCAGGTCAATCAGCATGCCCGATACCGCTTCGGCGACTTCGCCTTTCAGGTGGCCATACATTTTGCCTTCAAAATGCTGTTCCAGCTCAGGAATAGTTTTCCCGGTAACCGCGGAGAGGATATCCAGCAGGTTGGAGACGCCCGCTTTCTCTTTCAGATCGTAACGCACTACCGGCGGCTCGTCGGAGTCGGTGACCGCACGTTTAATCTTCTTGACCACCGATTTCGGATCTTCCAGCAGGCCGATGACGTTGTTGCGGTTGTCGTCGGACTTGGACATCTTTTTCGTCGGCTCCAGCAGCGACATCACGCGCGCGCCGGATTTAGGGATAAACGGCTCAGGCACTTTAAAAATATCGCCGTAGATGGCGTTAAAACGCTGGGCGATATCGCGGCTTAGCTCAAGGTGCTGTTTCTGATCTTCGCCCACCGGAACCTGGTTGGTCTGGTACAGCAGAATGTCAGCGGCCATCAGTACCGGATAATCAAACAGACCGGCGTTGATGTTCTCCGCGTAGCGCGCTGACTTGTCTTTAAACTGAGTCATGCGGCTCAGTTCGCCGAAATAGGTGTAGCAGTTCAGCGCCCAGCCTAGCTGGGCATGTTCCGGCACGTGCGACTGCACGAAGATAGTGCTTTTCTGCGGGTCGATGCCGCAGGCCAGATACAGCGCCAGGGTGTCCAGCGTCGCCTTGCGCAGCTGCTGCGGATCCTGGCGCACGGTGATGGCGTGCTGGTCCACGATGCAATAGATGCAGTGGTAATCGTCCTGCATGTTTACCCACTGACGCAGCGCACCCATATAGTTGCCAATGGTCAGTTCACCTGAGGGCTGTGCGCCACTAAAAACGATGGGCTTAGTCATGTTTCAATTCCTGAGTTTCACTGTGCGGTAACCCGAGAGCGGGTAAGAGTTCGTTAAACTGGTCGAAGAGATAGTCCGGCTCGCTCAGCGCAAGCGGTTCACCATAGTTATAACCGTAGGTCAGACCAACAGAGCAGCAGCCTGCCGCTTTGGCCGCCTGAATATCATTGCGCGAATCGCCGACAAACAGCAGCTCGGCTGGAGCCAGAGAGAGCTTTTCCGCCACCAGCAGCAGCGGTTCCGGATGCGGCTTTTTATTCTGCACGTCATCGCCGCCAATCACCACGGTAAAATATTTCGCAATATCGAGCGCGTCCAACAGCGGGGCGACAAACGGCGTCGGCTTATTGGTAACCAGCGCCAGCGGCAGGCCTTTGGCATGCAGCGCGCCGAGCGTATCGGCCACCGCCGGGAACAGGAAACTGCCCTCTTCCGCCGCTTCGGCGTAATAGCGGTCAAACAGTTTACGCAAAATGCGCAGCTGCTCGTCTTGCGGAATATCATGATCGTCGACGGAAGGCTTACCCATCGCCGCACGTAACGTTGCTCGCTCCTGACGAGCCCAGGTCAGCGCCCGCTCCATCAGGACATCGGCGCCGTTACCGATCCAGGTGATAACGCGTTCTTCTCCCGCCACCGGCAGCTCCAGGGCGTACAGGGCGTTATCAACCGCCGAGGTTAAACCCGGCGCGCTGTCCACCAGCGTGCCGTCGAGATCAAATGCGATGCCGCGGATCGCCTGTAATTTATCCATGACTCACCTTCGCTAATTCACTACGCATTTGATCAATGACTTGCTTGTAGTCCGGCTGACCGAAGATCGCCGAACCGGCAACAAACATATCCGCACCCGCCGCGGCGATTTCGCCGATATTGCTGGCTTTCACGCCGCCATCCACTTCGAGGCGGATGTCGTAGCCGGACGCATCGATGCGCTGGCGCACTTCACGCAGTTTATCCAGCGTCTGGGGAATAAAGGACTGGCCGCCAAAGCCCGGGTTAACCGACATCAGCAGGATCACGTCCAGCTTATCCATCACGTAATCGAGGTAGCTCAGCGGTGTCGCCGGGTTAAACACCAGGCCCGCTTTACAGCCGTGCTCTTTGATAAGCTGCAGGCTGCGATCGACGTGTTCGGAGGCTTCCGGATGGAAGGTGATAATGCTGGCGCCGGCTTCGGCAAAATCAGGAATGATGCGGTCGACCGGCTTCACCATCAGGTGAACGTCGATTGGCGCGGTAATACCGAAATTACGCAGTGACTTCAGCACCATCGGGCCAATCGTCAGGTTTGGCACGTAGTGGTTGTCCATAACGTCGAAGTGCACGACATCCGCACCCGCCGCCAGCGCCTTCGCGGTATCCTCACCCAGACGGGCAAAATCAGCCGACAGAATCGAAGGGGCAATCAAATACTGCTTCATCCGCATCTCCTTGAAATTTATTTGGTCTTAGGCGGACGGTAGAGCGCTAATAGCTCGTCCACCTTTTTACGCGTACCACCGTTGCTGCTGATACTGCGCCGCACCTTCACAATATGCGTTTCTGCCGCGTTTTTATACCATTCCTGCGTCAGCGGCGTGCGGTGGTTGGAAATCAGCACCGGGATGCGCTTTTTCATCAGCGATTCCGCCTTTTGCGCCAGCAGTACCTGTTGTTCCAGGTTGAAACTGTTGGTGTGGTAGGCGGTAAAGTTCGCCGTCGCCGTTAGCGGCGCATAGGGCGGATCGCAATACACCACTGTGCGGCTATCCGCACGTTGCATGCACTCTTCGTAAGATTCGCAGTAAAACTCGGCGTTTTGCGCCTTCTCGGCGAAATGATAGAGCTCAGCTTCGGGGAAATAGGGCTTTTTATAACGGCCAAACGGCACATTGAACTCGCCGCGCAGATTGTAGCGGCACAGGCCATTGTAGCCGTGACGGTTCAAATACAGGAACAGCACCGCGCGACGCAGCGGATCCTGGCTTTGGTTAAATTCATCACGATACAGGTAGTAGCGCTCAGCGATGTTATTTTCCGGGGTAAACATCTCACGGGCGGCGGCGACGTATTCGTCGGTGCGCAGTTTGACGATGTTGTACAGGCCGATTAAGTCACTGTTGATATCCGCGAGGATATAACGAGAAAAGTCGGTATTAAGAAATACCGACCCGGCGCCCACAAAGGGCTCGATCAAGCACTCGCCTTCCGGCAAATGCTTTTTAATATCGTCAAGCAGGGGGAACTTTCCCCCTGCCCACTTCAGAAAAGCGCGATTCTTTTTCATGCTGCCTAACTAATTACACGTTCTCCGGCTGTGGAGAAAGCTCCGACAGCATCCTGCGCTTAAGACTACCCCACGGCATTATTTCAGGTCAGCCTGAACCTGATGCAGCGGTTTTGCCCATGGATTTTTCGCCTGCACGTCCGCCGGCAGCGAGGTGACAGCACGTTTCGCTTCATCTTTCGATGCATAGATACCGCTCACCAGCACGTACCATGGTTGGCCGTTACGCGACGTTTCATAGACAACATATTTATCCAGCTTCTCTTTCTTCGCCCAGTTGTTGAGGTTGTCGTAGTTAGAGGAGCTGCTGAGCTGCAGAGTATAGTGACCCGACGGCGCAGTTTTCATTGAGCTGACATCACCTGCCGTCTTCCCGGTCTTCGCTGCCGGCGCTGCCGGCGCTGCCGTTGCCGCTGGCGCTGCGGTCGTCGTGGTCGGTTTGCTCTGAGCGGTGGCCACCGGTTTGCTTTCGCTGACGGACGTTTTCGCCGGAGCGGTGGTCGCCGTGCTTTCAACATGCTTCTGCTGGACCGGCTTCGATTCTACCGGCGTTTTCGCCACGGCCTGTGGCTTCGACTGCGGCTTCGCTTCGATAACGGTATGCTTACGTTCAGCCGGACGCGGGGTCGCTGCTGTCTGACGCTCGGTCGCCTGGCGCGGCGCCGCGGTGCCATTGGCGCCATTCCGGATTGGCGCGACGGTAGCCGGTTCAGTCGGCAGCGTCGAGTTAGCCACGGCGCCGTCCAGTTGGCCCTGCTGCTGGGTCAACGCATTGTTCAGATCGCCCTGAACTTCGATACGCTGCTGGCCCTGCGGCGCAACCGCTGCCTGGCCCTGCGTCGGGTTCGCGGCAATAGGCGGTACCGTTACGTCCTGCTGTGAGGTGCTGTTAGCGGCGGCAGTCTGATCCTGGCCGGCAGCAGGCATGCTGGCGGACTGGTCGTCAGACAGATTAATGCTCTTCTCGCCGGAAGCGGTCTGCTGGCTGGAAGATGATGGCGATTTCAGTGCGGAACCGATACCCACGATCAACAGCAGCAGCACCAGAATCCCCACACCCATCATGATGTACTGGCGGGAGGCCGGTTTGGCCGGCGCTTTTTTACGCTTGCGCGGACGACGCTCTACAGGCTGCTCTTCGAGCATCTCCTCGTCTTGCGCATCCAGTTCTTCTTCGAACTCTTCCTCTTCACGCTCGCGACGGGCCTTACCAGCGCGCGTCGGACGGCCTTCATCGGCATCAAGATCAACATCGTCAAAATTGATCTGCGGATCGGCATCACGCTCGGAAGACTGACGGGAACGACCAGCACGACGATCGTTGCGATCGGCTTTCATATCGTCTTCTGGTTTGAAATCATCCATTTAACACCCCACTAAAAGGCTTATGCTCACGATTATTGCACATCACCCGAAATGATAACGCCGCGCGAACGCGGCCAGACCTTCTTATTGTTGCGCCTGCTGAGTATCAGCAATCGCGCCAAGAACCACATCGTGCGGCACTCCGCCGCGCAGCTCGCTGCTTCCTATTGCGAGCGGGAGCACCAGCCGCATTTCGCCAGCCAGTACCTTTTTATCGCGCATCATATGGGGCAAATACGCCTGCGCACTCATTTCCTGCGGGCCGCGTACCGGTAAGCCTGCACGCTTGAGCAGCTCGATAATGCGCTGAGTATCCTGCGCGCGGAACTGCCCCAGCCGTTCGGACGTGCGTGCCGCCATCACCATACCTGCCGCCACCGCTTCGCCATGCAGCCAGTTACCGTAGCCCATTTCCGCTTCGATAGCATGGCCGAAGGTATGTCCAAGATTGAGTAAAGCACGTAACCCGGTTTCACGCTCGTCGGCTGCCACAACCTCCGCTTTCAGTTCACAGCAGCGGCGAATGCAGTACGCCATGGCGGTATCGTCCAGCGCCAGCAGCGCATCAATGTTGTTTTCCAGCCAGCTGAAGAATTCACCATCCAGGATCACCCCGTACTTGATGACCTCAGCCAGTCCGGAAGCGAGCTCGCGCTTCGGCAGAGTTTTCAGACAGTTAAGATCAACTACCACGGAAACCGGCTGCCAGAAGGCGCCAATCATGTTTTTGCCGAGAGGGTGGTTCACTGCGGTTTTGCCGCCGACCGACGAGTCGACCTGCGACAACAGGGTGGTAGGGACCTGGATGAAACGCACGCCGCGCTGATAGCTTGCCGCGGCGAAACCGGTTAAATCACCGATCACCCCCCCGCCAAGCGCCACCAGAGTGGTGTCGCGGCCATGTGGTTTTTGCAACAGCGCAGTAAACACGGTATCCATCACCGCCAGGCTTTTGTATTGCTCGCCGTCTGGCAGAATGACGCTGTCAACGTTGACCCCTGACTGCTCCAGCGCAGAGCGGACGGTATCCAGATAAAGCGGCGCCAGCGTTTCGTTGGTGACCAGCATAGCCTGGTCGCCCGACTTGAGTGGCAGGAAGGAAGCTGGATCGTTAAACAAACCAGCCGCGATGGTAATCGGGT
>ERZ1106969.1203-NODE-1203-length-19444-cov-4.978080_pt1 | contig 19444 bp, 15 predicted proteins | sample MGYA00403685_ERZ1106969 | MGnify/ENA primary metagenome ERZ1106969 (study PRJEB35170, sample SAMEA104062416) | human gut metagenome | biome: human gut; feature: human-associated habitat; material: faeces | place: Denmark | collected 2012-05-18 ... | reverse complement strand
AAGCTGCCGGCACACTGCCTGTTCATTGGGATGCCATTAAGGTAAATCCTATTGGTAACTCCACTCCACCGGAGTGGGTCTTGCGGGATCGAATATCTGAGCCGCATCGAATAAATCGCTTAATCGCTTTTTGGCCGGGTCTGTCTGGGTCATGTCCTCATAGAGCCGGTAGCCGTCCAGGTTCCTCCTTGCCATGCGCAGATAGTTATTGCCCATCTGCATCCAGTATGGGGTACTGGCATCCACGTTACAGAAATACCGGAATCCCTTGGACTCCAGATATTGAAACCGGGGGTTGTCATCCTTATATGCGTGCCAGTCAGCAATATCATTGCCGTAAGGATAGAGCAGGATATCCGTGGGGCCGATCAGGGATTCCACCTCGGCTTCCCACTTGTCCGTATCCGTGCGGAAACGCTCCTCGGAGATGGCAAAGCCATCCTCCGGATTCCTGGCCACCCCCAGCTGCAGATGGCCCCAGCTGTGGGAGGCCAGCTCCCAGCCATTGTCCCTTAAGCACTGCGCCACCTTGGCGGCCTGTTCCCTGTCAGCCTCATAGGTGGGGCTGTCTGCATAGGAGGAAGCCGTACGGTAGCCAAGGATGCCTTCATATCCGGTAAATGCAATGATGGCCCTTGCTCCCTTGTATGAGAAATCAGGATGTTCCTGAATGAAATCCTCCAGCAGGGGAACCAGGTCATAGGAACCGGTAGACACAGTGCCATCATCCATGACCATCTCACAGGTGGGCTTGCCGTCCGCGCCGATTACAATACGGCTGGCAAATCCGTCCCCGTCCATGTATGGGTAGTAGCAGACATCATCCTGGGACATCACAAATGGCTGCTTGCCCTCGGGCAGCATGATCTTGCCCTTCGCAAACCGTTTGCTGCCGTTTCCGTCCGTTTCTTCGTAGGCAATGTCATGGATCCGCACCAGTACATAACCACGGTCATACATGGCCTGAAGCATTTTCATGAACTCATCCTTGGTGGTCATGACTGAATTATACCCTCCGCTGTCCTTGTCACCGTCAAACGCCTTGGATGTATCCATGATCAGTGTGTGGAAGAATACATGGGTAATCTTATTCATATCAGCCGGCACCAGGGCTGCTTTTTCTGCCTCATACCGCCCAAGGGCTTCCTGCACCCTGGCTTCGGTCACGTCCAGCCCGCTGCTGTTGACAAGGTCAATGGCCTTGTCATAATCGTAACCCATCGCCAGCCTGTCCGCCTGGGCAATAAGCCTTGAGACATCATCCTCTATTACCTGCGTGTCCTCATCCGAGGGCCCTGGGCTGGTCACGCCGCCTGAAGAAGGGTCTGCCTGGGCAGAGGATACTGCTGCCTGGACAGAGCTGCCCGGCCTTGGGGGCTGTTTCCCCAAAACAAACCGGTAGAGGGTGAAAACACCGCCCCCTACCAGTAGTGTGATAGCCAATAATACAATAAATGTCGGAAGATGCCTCGACATCATGGTTAATTTATGTCTGCGCCTGCGTGCCTGCCTGCGTCTGAAGTCTGCTTTACTCATAACACTGCTCCTATATTGATACTTGTGTATCATTATAGCATAGAAATGGAAAAGATGGTACATAGAAAGAAAAACAAATATTGGAATTGCTTTTGCCACCCATAAGTGGTATGTTAAAACCAAAATAAAATTAAACATAAAGGAGATAGTGGTCATGGAAGAAATGGTAAAAGATACGAATTGCGCATATTGCATGCAGGGAGGGCTGGTTGCCAAATTCGGGTATCCTGTATGTGAAATGAAGACAGGCTTCCTTTATATATTCAAGGAGCAGAGCAAGAAGGGAAGGGTGATCCTGGCCCACAAAAAGCATGTAAGCGAACTGATAGACCTGACGGATGAGGAGAGGAATGATTACTTTGCGGAGATTGCCCAGGTATCCAGGGCCGTGCACAAGGTTTTTAACCCGGATAAGGTAAACTACGGCGCATACGGCGACACGGGCTGCCATCTGCATTTCCATATAGTTCCCAAATACAAGGGCGGCGAGGAATGGGGCGGCACCTTTGAAATGAACAGCGGGAAGACCATGCTTAGCGATGAGGAATATGAGGAGATGGCAGAGGCGCTGAGAAAGGCGCTTTAAGTAAGATTTGGGGCGCGGGGCACGTCGGCGAAGGGGCCATGGCGCGGCCGGACAGGTTACGGAGGGGCAGCTTTTTTGCCCTGATATGATAAAAAACGGGGGTGGATTCCTGCTTTGATGCAGGAATCCATCCCCGTTTTTTGGAGGCCAGGGCTTAAAACGCCGCCCCTACTTCACACTGGATTAGTTTTTCATATATTTTTCCTGATAATCATTGAATACCTTCATGAATGTCCCTGATAAGAACAGCAGTGCAATGGCATTGGGGATGCACCAGAAACCGGATACGATGTCCACCACGGTCCACACAAGTTCCGGGGTCTTTCCAAGGGAGATGAAGCCGGGAACCAGCCAGATCAGCCTTATGAGCAGTTTGGCTGCGTTGGAGCCGGACGCCTTTGGGAAGATATAGAAAAAGGCGGATTCGTAGTTGATTTCCCATCCAACCATGGTGGAGAAGGCAAACAGGCAGAGGCAGACCGACACGATGATGGGGCCGAGGTTTCCGTAGGTGGAGGCAAATGCGGACTGGGTCAGCGCCACGTCCTTGAGGCCGCTCTGCCAGATTTCCGGACCGCTGCAGATGATGGCCAGCGCTGTCATGGTACAGACAACCAGGGTGTCGATGAATACCTCAAAGGAACCGTACATGCCTTCTTTGAATGGATGGGGCGTGATGGCGGTTGCATGGGTGATGGGGGAGGTGCCGCATCCTGCCTCATTGGAGAAGGTACCCCGTGCAGCGCCCTGCTTGAGGGTCATGGCAACCGTGCTTCCTGCCAGTCCGCCTGTTGCGGAAAGGGGAGTGAAGGCATGGGTGAAAATAGTAGCGATTGCCTGTGGGACCTGGTTGATATGCGTAAGGATGATGCCCAGGACGGTGATGATATAGATTACACACATGACAGGGGTTACCCTTTCACAGAACCTGCCGATTCCGGTCACGCCGCCGATCAGCACGGTGCCGCAAATCAGGGCGGCTATGACGACGATGATCCAGGTGGGGATGTGGAAGGCGTTGTTCATGGCATTGGACATGGCAAAGGGCTGTACGAATGCAGCGGTTCCCAGACCGCCCACAATGATGGTTATGGCAAAAAAGATGGCTAAGGGTTTCCATTTGCGGCCCATGCCCTGTTCAATGTAATACATGGGACCGCCGTAGAATACGCCGTCTTTGCCTTTGATGCGGTAATATTGGGCCAGTGTGACTTCCACGCACTTGGTCAGCATGCCGAACAGGGAGATGATCCACATCCAGAATACGGCGCCGGGACCTCCCACAAAGATAGCGGTGGCAACGCCGGAAATGTTGCCGGTTCCCACACATCCTGCCAGTGCGGAAGAAACAGCCTGGAGAGGGGTAAGGGTTCCATCCCCTTTTGCAGAACCCTTTTTGAACATTTCACCGGCCGTATTTTTCATGATGTGCTTAAAATGGCGGAACTGGAAAAACCGTGTTTTAACAGCGTACAAAAGGCCCACTGCAAAGCGCAGGATTAATACAGGAGCGCCCCAGAGAAAGGAGTTAAGCTTTACTAAAAAGTTTTCCATACCGATACCTCTTTTCTTATGTTAATACAATGGTTTATTTTGTAAGCTGGGAAAGGATGCCGTAGAATCCCCTGCACGCTTTTTTCAGCTGATCGATTTCTATGTACTCATCCCTGACATGGGCCAGGCTCTCAAGGGACGGGCCGAAACCAATGCATGGGATTCCTGCCTCCCCACAGAAATGGCTTCCGTTGGTACAGAATGCAAAGTGGGAGATGGGGGCGTCAATGCCGGCTTCCTTAAGTCCTGCCAGGGCCTTCTGCACCAGTTCATCCTTTTCATCGATGAGCCATGCAGGAAAATACCTCTTGGCCTCAATGGTCTCGCCGGTCCAGCACTTCTCGCTGCCTTGCGCCAGATATACCCTGGCCTTTAAATCAGGCACTTTCTTTTTCGCTTCCTCAATTGCTTCCTCAACCTGTCTAAGAATAAATGCCTCATCCTCGCCTACCAGCGTGCGGCGGTCAAAGGTGGCCCTGCATATGGATGGGACCACGGATGCGCCGGGATAGGGGGAGGAAATGATGTCTGTAAGTTCCAGAATCCCCTTACCCAGGATTGGGTGCTCATTCACTTTGATGCCGCGGATGGCTTCTATGACAGCCATCATATGATAAACCGCGTTAACACCCTTTTCCGGATTGGAGGAATGGCAGCTTTTTCCTTCTGTCTCCACCACCACCTCGGCCCGGCCCCTCTGGCCGATTTTGACCGTGGTTGTGGTGGCCTCGCCGATGATGACGAAATCAGGCTTGGCCTGTCTGCTGATCTCACGGGAAGAAACTCCTTCAAAGCATTCCTCATGCACGGTGCAGGATACACAGATATTGCCTGCAAAATCCTTGCCCGTGTCCTCTGCATACTGGGCCGCGGCCGTAATCATGGCGCAGACGCTTCCTTTCATATCAGAGGTGCCGCGGCCGTAAATCCTGCCGTCATCAATCTCGGCAGCAAAGGGGTCATGGCTCCACTGGTCACGGTCAATGACATCCACAGTATCAATGTGCCCGTCCATCAGGACTGTCTTTCCAGGACGGCTGCCATGGATGATGCCCAGAACGCTTCCGTATTTGTCAATGTTCACCTCGTCAAAGCCATAGTCAATCATGGTTTTCTTTAAAAGCCCAGCCACTTCCTTTTCATGGCCGGACATGCTGGGAATGCGGATTGCCTCCTGGCATAGGGATACTAACAGTTCTTCTTTGTTCATGGTGCATGATCCTCACTTTCTGTGAATGTTTTCATTCTAGCACAATATTTTGTGTGCGATATATTGCATATTGAATATAACATATGTAAACTTGGTTGTAAAGGATTGTTACGGAAAGGATTGTAAATATGGTTAGAACTGACAGGATTATAAGTCGAAATACATGCAATATACACAAAAAACCAGCGGATTTAGGGAGAAAAGGAGGAAAACCCTGATATTTTCTTAACATTCTTGATAGAGATAAGTGTATGTGATATATTATATATAGCGTACATTGGTTTTGGCCCTATGCCGGGATGTTTCGTCAGGCTTCATGATGGGATATGGCTCCGATATGGCATGGATCAAAGCCGTATCAGGTACATGCTTATTAACAACCAAAAGACAGGAGGCCATACCGTGCCAATACCGAAAAAAGACAGCGCCCTGCAGCGCAAATCAGCCAAGGATCTGGTATATGAGACATTATGTGACTGGATCATGCGTGGAGAGATGATGCCTGGGGAGAAGCTTTTAGATACAGAACTGGCCGCTTATTTTGATGTAAGCCGGACGCCGGTCCGTGAAGCGCTCCAGATGCTGGAGGCCCAGAAACTGATTAAAGTAACGCCCGGCCGTGCAACCACGGTTGCGGACGTGGATAAGAACGATATTGAGAAATGTTACCGTCCCCTGGCGGAAATCCAGGGACTGGCAGCCAGACAGGCGGCCCTCATACTGACTGAGACACAGCTGGCTGAACTTGAACAGGTCCAGAAGGAGTTCTCAGAGGCATGCGATGCCAATCAGGCGGAAAGAGCCATCCTTTGTGACAATGCGTTCCACGAACTGATTGTTAAGGCAGTGGGCAATGAGTACATTACGGAATTCTCCCATATGCTGCTCCTGCACATCCAGAGAATCAAATACCACTATTTCCATAAGAATATGATGAGAAAGGAATCCGTCAAGCACCACAGGGATATCCTGGACGCCCTTGCCAGGAAGGACGCGGACCGGGCCGGGGAGCTGATGCGCGGACACTGGCTGCACGTAATGGAGCGGTGCATACGGGAAGTGGATGTGGCCGGGGAAAACATGACCTGACTGCCATTAAGGCCGGACCTATGGGTACAGGCCGCCGTGGATGCGTGCAGGTAAAACGCATAAGAATGAACCGCGCAGGCTGAAAGCACCGGCGTGCCCATGCAGCGGATATATCATGGATTTGCAGGAAAAATGACTGAAAATCGGGAATAAGCTGTTTGTCCGTCCCCATACAATTAGTAGCAGATGAGTTTATCGGAGGAAGATATGAAACGGATTGCAGCCATATTGTTATCATTTACAGTCCTGCTGGTCCATCCCGCGGCCACGGCGCTGGGGCAGGAGCCCGATATTGCCATACCTGTGGGAGCGGTTGCTGCTGACAGTGAACTGAGAACGGCTGTGGGCGGGAATGCGGGGGCGGCCCGGGCGGCAGCCAGTCAGGCCGCGGACGGTCAGGCCGTGGACGGTCAGGCCGGTGAGGAGCGAATTGGGGATACCCAGGCCGTGGAAGTGCCTTCGGCAGACACCCGGTCCGCCCAGGCGCCGTCCTCGGACTCCCAGCCAGCAGAAGCGCCTTCAGCAGATACCCAGGCAGCGGTTCAGATTGCGGCGCCTTCTGCCGTACTTATGGAGGCGTCCACAGGGCAGATAATCTACGAAAAAGGGGCGGATGAGAAACGCAGCCCGGCCAGCGTTACCAAGGTCATGACCCTTATACTTATATTTGATGCGCTACAGTCAGGCAAAATCAATCTGACGGACGAGGTGGTCACCAGCGCCCATGCAAAATCCATGGGAGGTTCCCAGGTTTTCCTGGAAGAAGGGGAGAAGCAGACCGTGGAAACCCTGATTAAATGCATTGTCATTGCTTCAGGCAATGATGCGTCGGTGGCCATGGCGGAGTACATAGGGGGGACGGAAGAGGAATTTGTACGCATGATGAATGAACGGGCGGCAGGACTGGGTATGGCCAATACTCATTTTGTGGACTGCTGCGGCCTTACGGAATCACCGGACCATCTGACCACTGCCAGGGACATTGCCATCATGAGCAGGGAATTGATTAACAAATATCCGCAGATACATAATTATTCCACCATCTGGATGGAGAACATAACCCATGTCACAAAGCAGGGAACCAAGGAATTCGGTCTTTCCAACACCAACAAACTGCTTAAGATGGCAACGAATTTCAAGGTGACCGGATTAAAGACTGGCTCCACCTCCATTGCGAAATACTGCCTGTCCGCCACAGCGGAGAAGGATGGCGTGCGGCTGATAGCCGCCATCATGGCCGCCCCTGATTTCAAGGCCAGGTTCGGGGACGCCCAGACCTTGTTAAACTATGGCTATGCCAACTGTAAGCTCTATGAAGACAAGGAACATGTCCCCCTTCCCCAGATGCCTGTGACAGGAGGTGTGGAGGATGAGGTGGGTCTTGCATACGAAGGTGTGTTTTCTTATCTCAGCCTGAAAGGGGAGGACCTGGGGGCAATTGAGAAAAACCTGGTGCTGGCCGAATCCATGCCCGCGCCCGTGGAGCCGGGACAGAAAGCAGGGGTACTGGAATATACCCTGGGAGGCAAAAAGCTGGGTGAGGTCAATGTACTCACCAACGGAAGTGTCCGGGAGGCCGGGTATATGGATTACCTGAAACGGTTGGTGGGGGCCTGGAAGCTGAACCGGTAAACACACCCTGAGGTGTGGGAAATATGGTATGGGATCTGCCCGGGATTTTTGCTATAATAGAAGCAGGAGTCCCGGGCAGGTTTTATAAGGCCAGGAAGAAGGAGGATACAATCCATGCTGCGTTTTGCAATCATAGGAACAGGGAAGATCAGTCACACATTCATGAAGGCCGCCTTAAAGGTGCCTGGCTTTAAGCTGGAGGCCGTCTATTCCAGGTCACAGGACAGCGGACGCGCCTTTGGGTCTGTTTACGGCGCGGACAAGGTATATACCACACTTAAGGCCCTGGGGGATGACCCGGAGGTGGACGCGGTATACATAGCAAGCCCCAACAGCAGCCACTGCGCCCAGACCGTGTTCATGCTGGAACACGGCAAACATGTGCTGTGTGAAAAGCCCATTGCATCCAGCGCACAGGAACTGGAGCGCATGATGAAGGCTGCGGATGGGAATGGGAAAATCCTTCTGGAGGCCATGCGTCCTGTATTCGACCCAGGATTCGCAAAGATAAAGGAACTGCTTGGGCAGCTGGGACAGATCCGGCGCGCCGTGTTCCAGTACTGCCAGTATTCCTCCCGATACGATGCGTTTAAAAACGGAATCATTGAAAATGCCTTTAACCCCGCGCTTTCCAATGCAGCCCTTATGGATATCGGCGTGTACTGCATCCACCCCATGGTACTGCTGTTCGGAAAACCCCGGCAGGTCATGGCCTCAGGCATTTTCCTGCCCAATCATATGGAAGGGGCAGGGACCGTGCTCATGGATTACGGTTCCATGCTTGGGGAGGTGAGATATTCCAAGATAACGGATTCCGCCCAGCCCAGTGAGATCCAGGGCGAGGATGCCAACATGCTTATCTGGCAGATACAGGACACCAGGAAGATTCAGGTTACATACAGGGGCGGCAGGCAGGAGACATTTGAAATCCAGAAGGAAGACAACAATATGTATTACGAAGTGCAGCGGATGATGGAACTTACGCAGCAGGACGGTGGAAGGGAACTGGGGGCAGCCCATCTGGAAGGTTCCGTCCTGGAGATGGAGGTCATGGATGAGGTGAGGAGGCTGACCGGGATACGGTTCGGGGACTGAGCCGTGCCTGGGTCTGTTTGAAACTGTTTTTCCGCCGGAGGCGTCCCGCTTTGCGGTGAAGGAGGTAAGTATGATGAAGAAAAGATTACTGTTTTACGGATCTGCTGTATTCCTGTCAGCCATACTGGGCCTGTCGGCCTGCGCAGGAAGTTCCAAGAGCGTCCAGACAACAGCCGCCATGCCGGCCGCTGACTATGAGGCCATGGATTCTGCGGAAACAGCGGGTGAAAGGGCTATGGAGGAGCAGGCGGGTTTGGAACTGGACGCGAGTAAGACTGGGATGACGGACACCACGTCCCTTGGACAGGCCCTTCCGTCAAACCGCAAGCTGATACGCAGCGTGGACCTGTCCTTGGAAACAGATGCATTTGACCAGCTGCTAAAGACACTGACAGACAAGATTGGGGAACTGGGCGGGTATGTGGAGCAGTCAGACATATCGGGCAACAGCCTGAACTACCGCAATGAGCTGATTCCACGGTATGCATCCCTTAAGGTCCGTATCCCCATTGACAGGCTGGACGGATTTATATCTGTCGTGGAGGCAAACGGCAATATAACCAACAAATCAGAAACCACCCAGGATGTCACCTTACAGTACAGCGACCTGGAAAGCAGGAAGAAATCCCTGACCGTGGAGCAGGAACGCATCTGGGCCCTGCTTGAGAAGGCGGATACGCTGGAATCAGTCATTGCCCTGGAAGAACGGCTTTCCGAAATCCGCTACCAGCTGGAGTCCATGGAATCACAGCTCAGGCTGTACGACAACCAGGTGGACTACAGTACGGTCAATCTGTACGTCCATGAGATTAAGGAGGAAGCGTCCTTTACGCCCACTGAGCCGGAAGGAATCGGGCAGAGGCTTGGGAAAGGGTTCACAAAGAACCTGAATGCCGTGTCCCGGGGAGTGACCGGCTTCATTATCTGGTTCCTTGCAGCCAGCCCCATCTGGGTTCCTCTGGCAGCGGCTGTCATTGTCATACTGCTGATACTCCGCCGGAGTAAGAGGAGGATGCAGGAGCGGCTTAAATCATACGTGGTCCATGATGAGGAGAAGGCCGAAGATACAGACGGGTGATATCCGTTACCCCATCAGGGTCCCTCTGTCAATGTCTGATTGGCAGGGGGATTTTTTTGATTGTCGTAAAGTGCCTATAACCGGGCGTTTGGACGCGGCAATATATACAAAATGATGGATTTGACTGCCGTCGAAGCGCCGTGAACTGTAAAAGTGCATAATAATACCCCCCTAATTAGGATTATGCCCCCCTTATCCATCCGGATGGGTCCTGCTATAATACAATCAGGGAATAGAGGTCTGAAAACTGATTACAGAGAAGGACAGGTGGCTGAAAATGAGTGAAACGATTGTTTCCATGGAGAACATCTGCAAAAGTTTTCCGGGAGTAAAGGCATTGGACCATGTGCATTTTGAACTGCGTTCCGGTGAGGTCATGGCGCTTCTGGGAGAGAACGGTGCTGGAAAAAGTACCCTGATGAAGGTGCTCAGCGGTGTCTATACAAGGGATGGGGGCACGGTCAGGATATTCGGGAAAGAGTATGGGGACATGAATCCAAAGCAGGCCCAGGAGGCAGGGGTTGCAATCATACACCAGGAGCTGAATATGTGCAGGCATCTCTCCGTATCGGAGAACATGTTCCTGGGGCGGGAGAAGGTAAAGGGCATGATACTGTCCAACAAGGAGATGGAGGCTGAAGCCAGGACAATCCTGAATGAGCTTAAAATCGACCTGGATCCCCATCAGGTGGTGGGCGACCTTCCAGTGTCCAAACAGCAGATGGTGGAGATTGCAAAAGCCCTTTCCACCCATGCCAGGATACTTATCATGGATGAACCCACCTCGGCGCTGACGGCCCGGGAGATTGAGGACCTGTTCCGCATCATACACAACCTGAAGGAAAAGGGATGCGGCATTGTATACATATCCCACCGCCTGGAAGAACTGCAGTCCATTGTGGACCGGGTTACCATCATGCGCGACGGGCAGTACATAACAACCATGAATTTTGAGGATACAACCCTGGATGAAATCATTTCCAACATGGTGGGCCGGGAAATCAAAGAGAAGTTTCCCCGTGTCACATGCGACAAGGGCAGGCTGGTGCTTAAGGTCAGTAACCTGAACGCGGGCAGGATGGTCAGGGATGTGGATTTTTCCCTTTACGAAGGGGAAATCGTTGGTTTTGCAGGGCTGATGGGCGCGGGCAGGACCGAGACCACCAGGGCCATATTCGGAATCGACCCCAAGGAGAGCGGACAGTTTTTCCTGGATGGAAAGGAAATCATGATCCGCAGGCCAGAGGACGCCATCCGGGCAGGAATCGTCCTGGCGCCTGAGGACAGGAAAAAGGATGGTCTGTGCACCAAGCTGAGCATCCGACATAACATCGCCCTTCCCAACCTGGACCTGCTGTGCAGCCGGATGGGGGTGGTCAGCAGGACAAAGGAAGATGAGATGTGCAATAAGGTGGTGGCTGACTTAAAGGTCAAGACACCCAATGTGGATGTGAATGCAGGCAACCTTTCCGGCGGCAACCAGCAGAAGGTGGTGGTGGGAAAATGGCTGGCCAGGAACTCGCGGGTGGTGATATTTGATGAGCCCACCAGGGGCATTGACGTGGCGGCAAAGGTTGAGATATATAACCTTATGAACCAGCTGAAACAACAGGGGATTGCGGTTATGTTCGTATCCTCCGAGATGCCGGAGGTCATGGGGATTGCGGACCGGATTATAGTCATGTGCGACGGGCGCATAACCGGGGAACTGATGGCGGATGAAGCCACCCAGAACAGCATCCTGACACTGGCAACCAGGTTTGAGAAAAAGGTAGTATGACCGGAGCAGGGCGGGCGTGCACTGCAACCAGGCATCCGGGACCCAGGTATCTGGGACATAGGCATCCGGGACCCAGGCGCCGGGTGCGCATAGCAAGGAGGAAAAAGCAATGAATCACAAGAATCAAGGGGCTGTGAAACAGTTTTTGAATATCCGGGGCATGAGGGGGGCCTTGACTGCGTTTGCAGGGCTTATCATCATTTATATAGCATTTGGCGCCATTAATCCCACGGTGTTTTCCGGCCAGAATGTAACCAATCTGTTCCGTTCCATGTCAAAATACCTGATTATCGGCATCGGGCAGAGTTACGTGCTCATAACAGGAAATATCGATCTTTCCATCGGTTCCGTGGTAGGCATGAGCGCCATGATATCCGCCACCCTGATGACACACGGGGTTCATCCCATGGCGGCAATCCTTATCACATTAATCTGCTGCCTGGCCATCGGGGTCATCAACGGCATCCTGGTGGGAAAGTTCCAGCTGCCGCCCTTCATTGCAACCCTGGGAACCATGTTCGTGGCCAGGGGCGTTGCCTATATGGTAAACGGCAACCGGAATACGGATGCCATCAGTTCCGGCATCGGCAAGGAAGCAGCTGATAAGTTCCAGGCCTTTTTCTACTACGGCAAGACAGCCGGCGTGTTTAATACATTCTGGATTGCGCTGGTGCTGTTCATCGCCTTCTTTTTCCTGCTCTCCAAGACCAGGACAGGGCGCCATATCTATGCCATTGGTTCCAATGTGGAGGCAGCCAAGCTGTCAGGCGTGAGCGTGGTGGCAACCGTGACAAAGACATATCTTGTCAGCGCATTCTGTTCCTTTGTAGTGGGACTCATCCTCTGCGGCCAGGCCAACATGGGCAATATGGAGGCAGGCAACATGTATGAAATGTACGCGGTTGCGGCAGGCGTTATCGGCGGTATCTCGCCGCTTGGCGGGACCGGTATCCTGCTGGGGACATTTGCAGGCGCGGCCGTATGGCAGACACTGGAGAACGGACTGAACATGATTGGGGTCCAGGTAGGTATCCAGCGCCTTGTAATCGGCATCATCGTGGTATTTGCAGTGCTTCTGGATGTGGTGCTGCGCAAGGGCATGCTGATCCGGAAACGCCCGATGGCAGAGAAGAGGTCCTAGAGCAATTTTCAAACAGACCCTAGTAATAGAAAAAGGAATTAGACGCCCGGGGCTTTATCTGTATCGCAGGTTTACACCCTATGACCGCAGCAGTCCCGGCAGCGCTAATATATGCATTGAGAAACGTATGTGAAAGCAAAAAGGAGGAAAATGCAATGAAAAAAATGTTAGCATTGGCCTGTTCCCTGGGCCTGGCAGCTTCCCTTATGACGGGATGTGGCAGCAAGACAGAGGATGTGGCGGCTTCCACGGCGGCATCCGCAGCCACTGAGGCGGCAAAGACTGAGACACCGGCAGCCGGCTCCGGCACCATGATTGCCCTGATAACCATGGACTCCATTGACCAGCACTGGGTCACTCTGAACGAGGGCGCCCAGAAGGCGGCAGGGGAACTGGGCGTGACCGTACAGTTCATGGCCCCCAATACAAAAGACGATGCGCAGCAGATTGAGTGTGTGAACAACGCGGTGTCAGCCGGCGCAAAGGCCATCATCGTGGCTGCCAACGGCCCGGATGCCATCTCATCCGCACTAAAAGAGGCCCAGTCCTCCGGCGTTAAGATTGTATATGTGGATTCACCGGCCAACGTGGACGCAGAGGCAACCTTTTCCACGGACAACAAGGCGGCCGGCAAGACAGCCGGGGAGGAGATGTTAAAGGCGTTAAGCGCAGCAGGCGTGACTTCCGGCTCCATCGGCGTCATCAACGTGAACGCGGCAACGGATTCCTGCGTCATGCGTGAAGAGGGATTCCGCTCTGCATTTGAGGGCAAGGGCTTTACACTGTTAGAGACACAGTACGGGGAAGGCGATGCAGCCAAGTCCCAAAGTATTGCCGAGAACTACATCACCCAGGGCGTGGTGGGTATCTTTGGCTGTAACGAAGGCTCCACCACAGGCGCTGGCAATGCCATCAAGGCATCGGGTAAGGACGGAATCATCGGCGTTGGCTTTGATAAGTCGGACGCCATCCTTGGACTGATTGATGACGGATACCTGCTCTGCACCATGGCCCAGAACCCGGACGTAATGGGGTATGAAGGCGTTAAGGCGGCTGTTGCGGCTGTTGGCGGGGAATCCCTGGGCGGCAAGGTAACCGACACAGGCGTATCCGTCCTCACGGCACAGGGCGGGACAGCCAGCGCGGCATCAGAGGGAAGCACTGCAAAAGCCAGCAAGGAATATAGGATTGCCCTGATAACCATGGACTCCATTGACCAGCACTGGGTCACGCTGAATGAGGGCGCACAGAAGGAAGCAGAGACCCTTGGCGTGTCCGTAACCTTCATGTCCCCCAATACCAAGGATGATGCACAGCAGATTGAGTGTGTGAACAATGCGGTTGCAGGCGGCTATGAGGCCATCATCGTGGCTGCCAACGGCCCGGATGCCATCTCATCCGCGCTGAAAGAGGCCCAGTCCTCCGGCGTAAAGATTGTATATGTGGATTCACCGGCCAATGTGGACGCAGAAGCCACCTTTTCCACGGACAACAAGGCAGCGGGAAAGACAGCCGGGGAGGAAATGTTAAAGGCGCTGGAGGCAGCAGGCGTGACTTCCGGCTCCATCGGCATCATCAACGTGAACGCGGCAACGGATTCCTGCGTCATGCGTGAAGAGGGCTTCCGCTCTGCATTTGAGGGCAAGGGCTTCACACTGTTAGAGACACAGTACGGGGAAGGCGATGCAGCCAAGTCCCAGAGCATTGCCGAGAACTACATCACCCAGGGCGTGGCGGGCATCTTTGGCTGTAACGAAGGATCCACCACAGGCGCTGGCAATGCCATCAAGGCATCGGGTAAGGACGGGATCATCGGCGTTGGCTTTGATAAATCGGATGCCATCCTTGGACTGATTGACGACGGATACCTGCTCTGCACCATGGCCCAGAACCCGGATGTAATGGGCGCAAAGGGCGTGGAAGCCTGTGTTAAGGCCCTTGAAGGAGACTCCCTTGGCGGAGCCGTATCCGATACAGGCGTGTCTGTCCTGAAAAAATAATAAAACCTGAAGCATACAACAGGAACGCCGCTCTGAGAAACGGCGTTTTTGTTGAAATGCAAAACCCGGCATGATATGATACACAGGGGAGGGTATGTAAAAGGCCTGAGGGGGGAACTTATGTTAAAAGTAATTATCGCGGATGATGAACGACTGATATGCAGGCTGGTCCAGGCCCTGGCGGATTGGGAATCCCTGGGCATGGAGGTAGCGGCCCTGGCTGAGAATGGCCTGGAAGCGCTGGAACTCATTAAGTCCAGGGAGCCGGACATACTGATTACGGATATCCGTATGCCTGGATGCGACGGCCTGGAGCTGATACGCAGCGCAAAGGAGCTGATGCCGGACCTGGAGGTGGTCATCATCAGCGGATACGCGCATTTTGAATATGCCCAGAAAGCAATGAAATACGGGGCAGGATATTATCTGTTAAAACCCATTAAGCAGACAGAGCTGATGGAAACCCTGGAAAAGATACGGGAAAAATGCCAGGCAAGACAGGAAAATAGGTCGGCCATCCACCGCCAGCACCAGAACAGCCAGGAGGACCTGAGCCGTATCCGGGAAAGCCTGATGAAGGACCTGCTGTCCGGAAGCCTGGCGGATCTGACCGCGGAAAACCTAAGGGGCAGCTATCACGTGGACACGGCCGGGGACATGTACCAGGTGTTCATGGTGAAGATGGACTGCAGCATGGAGCAGGTGAACCGCACCGCGGCCAAGGTCATACAGGAAAAAATCAGGGATATTTTTCATCATACCATGTCCTCTATCTGCTGCGATATGGTGCTGTATTTTCAGTCCTATACCGGATACGGGCTTCTCAATTATGATTCCGGCCGCAGGGATGAGGTGCGCAGGGGGCTGCGGGAATGCCTCAGCCACCTGGAAGTGAAAAAGGACCTGATGGGTCCCCTTGATTTCACGCTGAGCCTGGGCGTGCCCGCCGCTGCACCGGCCTTTCTTGGCGCTTCTCTGGAATGGGCAAAGGGAGCCATGTGGGAGCGGCTGATGGAGGGGACCGGAAGGCTTTTGGAAGCGGTCCCTGTTGGTTCGGGCCTGGAGAAACAGAACCTGCTGGACCGCTACATGAAGCTGATGGAGCATTCCGTGGACACCCTGAACCTGGAAGAGGCAGGGGAAGCATGCGGTATGCTGGAACGCGAGGCACTGGGGCTGGAGCGGATCTGCGGCAGGGAGATACTGGAGCTGGTGCTGTCCGCGGGCCGTCTGTTCATTGCCAGGACCGCCCTTAATAATGTGGAGGAAATCCAGCAGGATTTTGCGGCCCGCTGCCGCCAGTGCAGTACGGTTGGCGGACTGTTCGGGCAGCTGAAACAGATACAGACCAGACTTCTGTCTGAGGCCAGGGACCTCCGCAGCAATGAGGCCGCCCGTCCTATCCGCATTGCCAAACAGTATGTGATGCAGCATTACCAGGAGCCCATTACCCTGGAAACCGTGTGCGAGGACATCGGTTTCAGCGTCAACTATTTCAGCACCCTGTTCAAACGGGAAACCGGGGAGGGATTTGCCAAATACCTTACCAGGGTCAGGATGGAGGAAGCCAAGACCCTTTTAAGGGAAACCAGCCTTCCTGTGGCTGAGATATGCGGGAGGGTGGGATACAGCGACAGGAAGCATTTTACCCATACCTTCCATAAGGACACGGGGCTTAACCCGGCGGAATACAGGAAGCTGTATGGATAGGTCTGGAAGACAGGGGCTGGGGCTGGCGGGATGGGCGGTGACGGAATGGGAAGTGGCAGGACGGCGGTGCCGGAATGGGGGGTGCCGGAATGGGAAGTGGCAGGACGGTGGTGCCGGAATGGGGGGTGCCGGAATGGGAAGTGGCAGGACGGCGGTGCCGGAATGGATGGTGCCGGAATGGGGACTGGCGAAGGGAATGGTGCCGGAAGGAGGCATGGGATATGAAACGTTTTGAATATCTGTCAATCCGGGTCATGGCGCTGCTGGCGGCAGCGCTGTGTATCCATCTGTTTCTTATTGCCGTGCTTTTGTTTCTGGCCTTCATGGGCCATGCGCCCTTCTGGCCCGCCATCCTGTCCCTGGTCCTTCTGCTGGGGCTGCTATGGTGGTTTGGCGCCATGATCCTAAAGCCGTACCTTCACATGGAGCGGACCATGCGCCTGTTCCTGGACGGATATACCACGGCGGACCTGACCCATCTGTGCCAGACCGCGCCCACGCCCATGGTCTACCAGATGCTGGCCCATATGATGAAGATCATGGATTCCTCGGAACTGCTTAAGCTGAATAAACGTCAGGCCCAGTATCTGGCCCTGCAGAACCAGATTAACCCGCATTTCCTGTACAACACGCTGGAAAGCATCCGCAGTGAGGCGTTGATTGCCGGGCTTACCGGAGTGGCGGATATGACGGAAGCCCTTGCGGCATTTTTCCGCTATACCATCAGTAAGGTGGAAAACCTGGTGTCCGTGGAGGAAGAACTGGAGAACTGCCAGACCTATTTCAGGATCCAGCAGTACAGGTTCGGCTCACGGCTTGACCTGACCATTGAATATGACCCGGAGGAGCGGGAAGAAATCTATGGCTGCCGCCTTCCCAAACTGACCATGCAGCCTATCCTGGAAAACAGCATCATCCATGGAACGGAGTGCAAGATAGGCACAGGCCACCTGACCATCCACCTGGAGCGCAGCGGCAAACGCCTCCTGATCCGCATATCGGATGACGGCGTGGGCATGGATGAGGAGGTCCTGTCAAGGATGAATGAACGGCTGGGCAGGAGCGGACAGGCATTTGCCTCCCAGGGTTCGGAAACCAGGGGAGGAATCGCGCTTGTGAATGTGAACAACCGCATCCATCTGCTGTTTGGGGAGGAATACGGGCTTCATGTGTTCTCCATGCCGGGGGTGGGCACGGATGTGGAGATTAACCTGCCGGCCATTGCCAATGACAGGGAGCTTAAGAATAAAGAGGCTTTAAAATGAGGGAAGAAGTATACCGCATGGAGCGTGTGACGTACTGCGAACAGGGAGTGGCCCTGCTGGAGAATTTCAGCATGGCCATCTGGACAGGGGAGATACTGGGGCTTGTGCCGGCCAACCATTTTGGGTTATCCGCCCTGCTGCGGCTGCTGCGCCAGAACCTGCCCCTGCACTATGGATTTGTTTACTACAAGGAAAGGCTGGTCAATGACTGGCGTTTTCCGTGTACCGGCATGAACCGGGTCAGCACCAACCGGGTCAGCATCATCCAGAATCAGAGCTGCCTGGCAAAAGACCTGACGGTGGCGGATAACATTTTCGTGCTCAGGCCGGGCTTCCGCAAAAGGCTGATGCAGCCCGGGATCCTCCGGGAACAGATAAAGCCCTTCATGGAAGACATCGGTATGGAGATACCCGCAGATGCCTATATAGAAGACCTCAGTACATTTGAACGCTTTGTGGTGGAGCTTTTAAAGGCAGTGGTTGCCGGGAACCATCTGGTGGTGCTGGAGGATATCAGCACCTTCATCAGCGCGGCGGAGCTTGAAAAACTCAGCAGGATCCTGCGCCACTATGCAAAGCAGGGGATGTCGTTCCTTTATGTGGCAGCCCATTTTGAAGAGGCGCAGCAGATATGCGACCGCGCGGCCCTGATGCTCAACGGGCAGATCATAAAATGCTTCGGCGGGGCAGAGAAGCCCCCGGACCCATTTTTCCTGCGGTGCACCGAGGACTTTGACCGCCATGTGCGTGAGCGGATGGCCCGGCAGGACCGGACGGAGACGGGCCCGGACCATATAGTGTTCAGGATGGAAAACCTATGCAGCGGGCTGGTGGAAAACCTCAGCTTTTCAGCCTGCAAAGGGGAATGCCTGGTGGTGCAGGATCTGGACAACTGCATGATACAGGAACTGGTATCGGTGCTGTCTGGCGGGACCAGGCAAAAGAGCGGCAGTATATGGATTAACGGGACCCTGTCAGGGGGGCTGAATGACCGCCGGGTGGGCATCATCCAGGAGCTGCCCGTACATACCATGCTGTTTCCCAATATGAGCTATCTGGATAACCTGTGTTTTACGCTGGACCACCGGATGAAGGGGGTGTGGGGAAGGGGGAAGATAAAAAAAAGCCTGCGCAGGGAATACGCAGGTCTTTTAGGGGAAGATGTATTTGACACGCCCATCGAGCGGCTGACCGAACGGCAGAAATATGATTTGATTTACACCCGTATCTTTCTCCAGGACCCGGATATCGTATTCTGCGTCCAGCCTTTTAAAAGTGCGGAGGTATCCCTGCGCATCCATATCATGGAACTCCTGGAGCGTTTCCTGAACCGGGGAATCCCGGTGGTGATCATGGCCGTGAACCTGGCTGATTCCCTGGCCCTGGCCGACCGGCTGCTGCGGGTGGGACGGGGCGGGACCGTGCAGAAGTACTGCAGGGAAGAATTCGCAGCCCTGCCCGTGAATACCCCTTGGCTGTATCTGTATCAGGAGGGGCAGGGGGATGGAATGAATTTTCAAACACGCTCTAGGGACATACCTGTCTTGCGACAGTAATGTGCTTCGAACGAGCGGAGATGTGACGATTTTGGCTATATAAGTAAGCAGGAATAATCTTGCTTCAATTTTAGTTTTACATTTGATATAATAAAACAAATTGGGATTTATAGAGGTTGGAAGCATGAGAAAAATCAGTTTGTTTATTGCGATGAGCCTAGTGTACTGACATGACGATATTTAACCTTACTACCGCCTTTTAAGAGGCGATA
>ERZ1106969.1201-NODE-1201-length-19475-cov-13.490165_pt1 | contig 19475 bp, 11 predicted proteins | sample MGYA00403685_ERZ1106969 | MGnify/ENA primary metagenome ERZ1106969 (study PRJEB35170, sample SAMEA104062416) | human gut metagenome | biome: human gut; feature: human-associated habitat; material: faeces | place: Denmark | collected 2012-05-18 ... | reverse complement strand
TTTTTGCTTTGTACTTTCCGTACTGCTCCAGATATTTGTCATCAATACCTGCTTTCTCCGCAATCTGGGTAATTGGAAGCATTTCGCATTCCTGTGCAATTTCAATGTCTGATTTGAATCCCATAATTGTTTTTCTCCTTTCGTTTCCGCATAACATGAAAAACTTCTGTTGCTGTTCACTCCGCGATCAGCAACAATTATTAATTGAAAGAAGTATTGGCCGGTCTGCCTGGTATTCCTGATTTCTGCCCTGAAAGTTATAAAAAAAGGCCAGTATCTGAATATTTCAAATACTGCCCAGACGGTCGGCTCCCACAAACCTCCGACTCCACGTGGTTTGCACTCCACTCTTTCCGTCAGTACTCGAAGGTTCTTTCAATTGATGAATACAATATATCATTTTGAGAAAAAAATGTCAAGAAAATTTTGTTGAAACGTCAAAAAATGTGAGTAAACTGGATAAAAGTTGTGCAAATTGATAAGAGAAGAGAATCGTAATCCCTGGTCATGAAAGAAAATACGTTTTCTCAAGGAAAGAAATTGTTAAAAAATAAACACAGTTTTCCCTGATAAATGAAGAAAATATAAAAAGCGGGTAAAGACTGTGCAAAATATGGAAAATGGAATTGACAACAGTTCAGAAGATATGTTATTCTCATCTTTAGTATGAAAAGACACTATCGTTTTCATGCAAATATTTGCTCACATTCAGAGACAGTTTCTGAATGTTAAGCCATACGGACAGGCGGGGCAGTTGCCGGGTGGGAGACACCACATTATTGATTGAGTTAGAAGCTCAAATTTTATAAGTTGATTACTTTATAATCAGTGCATAAGCACGCATCATCTTGTGAAACGGTCAATAAGAGCATAGCATATATTTGCCAGCGATTGAAGACGACAGCAGTCATGAATATTTCAGAATACGGGAACAGGCACAGGATACAGACGGATTTATACGGGAAATCCGGTCAGTATATAAAGAGACAGAGCCTGAGAAATTCTATAGATCATGAGAGAAGCAGATGGTGAATGAACTTATCTGCTTCTTTTTTTGTGCAGATATAGCAAATATATATAGAAATAATTGAATCATTGTGCCGGTTTGAGGCAGTATACAATTGCTGAATGATAGAACTGTATTTGCCGGTACATGACGACAGGAAAAGAGGAACATGTCAAATGGATTATGAAAGACAACAGCATGCGCCCATATATGAAGCACTGGAACGTTTCCGAAAGAAGAGAGTCGTTCCCTTTGATGTGCCGGGACATAAAAGAGGAAGAGGAAATCCGGAGCTTGCACAGTTGCTGGGAGAGAAATGTGTGGGGTTGGATGTTAATTCTATGAAGCCGCTGGACAATCTCTGCCACCCGGTTTCGGTGATCAGAGAAGCGGAGGAGCTTGCAGCAGATGCTTTTGGCGCAGCGCATGCATTCCTTATGGTAGGAGGAACCACATCTGCAGTGCAGAGCATGATCCTGTCTGTCTGCAAGGCAGGGGATAAGATCATTCTGCCGCGAAATGTACATAAAAGTGCCATCAATGCCCTGGTACTGTGCGGTGCAATTCCGGTTTATGTAAATCCGGAGGTGAATGCGCAGCTGGGCATTTCCCTTGGCATGGAAGTCAGTCAGGTGGAGAAGGCTATGGATGAGAATCCGGATGCGGTGGCAGTTCTTGTAAATAACCCTACCTATTATGGAATCTGTTCGGATCTGCGGACTATCGTAAAGAAGGCTCATGCAAGAGGAATGAAGGTGCTGGCAGATGAGGCTCATGGAACCCATCTTTATTTCGGCAGAAACCTTCCTGTATCCGGAATGGCGGCAGGTGCTGACATGGCGGCAGTTTCCATGCACAAATCCGGCGGAAGTCTGACACAGAGTTCGCTGCTGCTTTTGAATAAGAGTATGAATGCAGAGAAAGTGCGCCAGATCATCAATCTGACTCAGACCACAAGCGCTTCTTATCTTCTGTTGTCCAGTCTGGATATCTCCAGAAGAAATCTGGCACTCAGGGGAGAGGAATCCTTTGAAAAGGTTGCAGGGATGGCGCAGTATGCCAGAGAGGAGATCAATGAGATCGGCGGTTATTATGCATATGGTATGGATCTGATCAATGGAACCAGTGTTTTTGATTTTGATGTTACAAAACTCTCCATTTATACACTGGGAAATGGGCTGGCAGGTATTGAAGTTTATGATCTTCTCAGAGATGAATATGATATTCAGATCGAGTTTGGAGATATCTGTAATATTCTGGCTTACATTTCCATTGGAGACAGGCTTCAGGATATTGAGAGGCTGGTAGGGGCATTGGCTGATATTGAACGTCTGTATAAGAAGGACAGCACAGGTATGCTTTCCGGGGAATATATCGCACCTGCAGTGGTGGCGTCTCCACAGCAGGCATTTTATGCGGAGAAAGAATCTCTGCCCATGGAACAGGCGGCAGGCAGGATCAGCGGTGAATTTGTTATGTGTTATCCTCCGGGAATCCCGATTCTTGCTCCTGGAGAAATGGTGACACAGGAAATTGTAGAATACATTCTTTATGCAAGAGACAAAGGCTGTTCCATGCAGGGAATGGAGGATCCGAAGGTAGAACATCTTCAGGTCCTGAAAGGGGGTATCTGATCATGGAATTATGGTATTCTGAGTTCCATACAGGAAATGTAAAGCTTTCTGTCCGGATTAACCGACAGTTATTTTCAGGGGAAAGTGAATTTCAGAGAATCGATGTGTTTGAGTCTGAAGAATTTGGAAGATTTGTGGCTCTGGACGGTGAGATCGTATTCTCTGATAAAGATGAATTTATTTATGATGAAATGGTCACGCATGTGCCAATGACAGTACATCCCAATGTAAAAAATGTTCTGATCATCGGCGGCGGTGACGGTGGAGTTGCCAGAGAACTGATCCATTATCCACAGATTGAGAGCATTGATGTGGTGGAATCCGATAAAATGTTTGTGGATGTATGTGCGGAGATGTTTCCGGATATTGCCCAGGGACTGAAGGATGAGAGAGTCAACATTTATTATGAAGACGGCCTTCGGTTCCTGCGGAATAAAAAGGCCAGATATGACCTGATCATCAATGATTCCACAGATCCGCTGGGACATACAGAGGGACTTTTTACAAAGGAATTCTACGGAAGTTGTTATAAGGCTCTTAGAGATGACGGAATCATGGTTTATCAGCATGGAAGTCCTTTTTATGATGAGGATGAGGTGGAATGCAGAAAGATGCACAGAAAGGTTTTCCGGTCATTTCCGGTGAGCAGGGTTTATCAGGCACATATCCCTACCTGTCCCTCGGGATACTGGCTTTTTGGATTTGCATCAAAGAAATATCATCCACTGGAAGATTTCAGGCCGGAGAGGTTTGATAATCTTAATATAGAAACATGGTATTATACAACAAACCTTCACAGAGGAGCATTTATGCTTCCAAAATATGTAGAAGATTTACTGGAAGAGGAGGAAAACAGTTTATGAGCAGATTATTGGTAATCGGATGTGGTGGGGTAGCTTCAGTGGCAATTCGCAAATGCTGTCAGAACAGTGATGTTTTTACAGAGATTATGATCGCAAGCAGGACAAAGGAAAAATGCGATGCACTCAAAGAGAAGATTGAAAGTACAACGAAGACAAAAATTGAGACAGCAAAGGTAGATGCGGATAATGCAGCAGAGGTCGCAGAATTGATCAGAGCCTATAAGCCGGATGCTGTCCTGAATGTGGCACTTCCATATCAGGATCTTACCATCATGGATGCATGTCTGGAAGCCGGTGCGGATTATATTGATACTGCCAATTATGAAGCAGAGGATACAGAAGATCCCACATGGCGTGCAATCTACGAAAAGAGATGTAAAGAAAAAGGCTTTACTGCATATTTCGATTATTCCTGGCAGTGGGCTTATGATGAGAAATTTAAGGAAGCAGGACTGACTGCTCTTCTGGGAACCGGTTTTGATCCGGGTGTTACCAGTGTATTCAGTGCCTATGCCTTGAAGCATTATTTTGATGAAATCCATACCATTGATATTCTGGACTGTAACGGCGGTGATCATGGATATCCTTTTGCCACAAACTTTAACCCGGAGATCAATCTTCGAGAGGTTTCCGCAAATGGTTCCTACTGGGAAGACGGACATTGGGTAGAAACAGAGCCTATGGAATTTAAATCTGTCTACGATTTTCCTGAGGTAGGAAAGAAGGATATGTATCTTCTTCATCATGAAGAGATTGAATCACTGGCAAAAAATATTCCGGGAGTACAGAGGATCCGTTTCTTTATGACATTCGGACAGAGCTATCTGACACATATGAAATGTCTGGAAAATGTAGGAATGCTTTCCACCGCACCTGTGGAATTTAATGGACAGGAGATCGTGCCGATCCAGTTTTTGAAAGCTCTTCTGCCGGATCCTGCATCTCTGGGTCCGAGAACAGTGGGTAAAACAAATATCGGCTGTATTTTCACAGGTGTTAAGGACGGAAAAGAGAAAAGTATTTATATTTATAATGTATGTGATCATCAGGAATGCTATAAAGAGGTGGAATCCCAGGCAATCTCCTATACAACAGGTGTTCCGGCTATGATCGGTTCCATGATGGTAGTGACCGGACAGTGGAAGAAGCCGGGTGTATTTAATGTGGAAGAATTTGATCCGGATCCATATATGGAAGCACTGAACAAATGGGGACTTCCATGGAAAGTCTGCGAAGATCCTGAACTGGTAAAGGTCTGGAAAGCCAATGAAGATTGATCAACTGCAAACTCCCTGCTATGTGATCGATGAGAAGAAGATGCGGGAGAATCTGGAGATTTTGAAAAAAGTCCAGGAGGATACCGGGTGTAAGATCCTTCTGGCGCAGAAAGCGTTTTCCGGCTTTGCTCTGTATCCCATGATCGGAAAATATCTGGCAGGTACCACTGCCAGCGGTCTGTTTGAGGCAAGGCTTGGATATGAAGAGATGGGGAAAGAGAATCATGTTTTTTCCCCTGCTTACCGTATAGAAGATATAGAGGAACTGGATCGGATCTGTGACCATATTATCTTTAATTCCACAGCACAGCTGAAGAAATTTAAAGAAGTGTGTACCGGAGCCAGTCTGGGACTCCGTATTAATCCGGAATGTTCCACTCAGGGGGATCATGCAATCTATGATCCCTGTGCGCCGGGTTCCAGGCTGGGGGTTACCAGAGAGAACTTTGACGGGGAATGTCTGAAATGGATCGACGGACTGCATTTTCATACGCTCTGCGAACAGAATGCGGATGACCTGGAGAAAACATTGCAGGCGGTAGAGGAGAAGTTTGGAGAATTTCTGTCTAAGGTTTCCTGGCTGAATATGGGCGGCGGACATCATATTACCAGAGAGGATTATGATGTAAAGCTCCTGGAAAAATGTATTCAGCATATGAAGGAAACCTATGATCTGGATATTTATCTGGAGCCCGGGGAGGCTGTTGCCCTGAATGCCGGATATCTGGTGACAGAGGTTATGGATATTGTGGAAAATGAGATCAGAACGCTGGTTTTGGATGCTTCTGCAGCCTGCCATATGCCGGATGTGCTGGAGATGCCCTATCGTCCGCCTCTTAAGGACAGCGGGGAAGCAGGGGAGAAGGCATATACCTACCGCTTATCTTCCTGCACCTGCCTGGCAGGAGATGTAATCGGAGATTATTCCTTTGACAGAGAGATCCGGATCGGGGACAAGCTGTATTTTATGGATATGGCGATTTATTCTATGGTGAAGAATAATACATTTAACGGTATGCCGCTGCCGGATATTGCGGTTATGCATGAGGACGGAGAGTGTGAGGTTATCAGACATTTCGGATACGAAGACTTTAAGAGCCGGCTTTCCTGATATCTGCCGGGCTATCAAAGAAAAGGAGACAGACATGGAAGTTACAGAGAAGAACAGAACAAAATATCGTATGCCCGGAGAATTTGAGCCTCATGAGGGATGTGTGATGATCTGGCCTGAACGTCCCGGTTCCTGGAATTATGGGGCAAGGGAAGCACAGAAAGCATTTGTGAAAGTTGCAGAGGCTATTGGAGAGAGCGAAAAGGTGTATATGCTGGTTTCCAAAGCTCAGATGGAGAATGCAAAGAATCAGCTTGGGAATGTTTCCGGTGTGACTTTGCTGGAATGCGAGACAGATGACGCCTGGGCCAGAGATGTGGGAGCAACCATGGTTCTGGATGAGAAAGGGGCGGTCTGTGGAGTTGACTGGCAGTTTAATGCCTGGGGAGGAGACTTTGATGGACTTTACCGGAACTGGGAGAAGGACGACAGGGTGGCTGCCTTTATCTGCAGGACTCTTGGTTGTCCATGTCTGGATGCCAGACCTTTTGTGCTGGAGGGCGGTTCCATCCATTCTGACGGAGAGGGGACTCTGATCGTTACAGAGGCCTGTCTTCTGAGTCAGGGACGCAATCCTCAGATGAGCAGGGAACAGATAGAGGAACAGTTGAAGTACTGGCTCGGTGTCCACAAGATTATCTGGCTTCCATGTGGAATCTATCAGGATGAAACCAATGAGCATGTGGATAACGTGTGCGCTTTTGTAAGGCCCGGAGAGGTTGTGCTTGCATGGACAGAGGATGAGACAGATCCGCAGTATGCCATGTCTCTGGCTGATCTGAAGGTGCTGGAACAGGAAACAGATGCAAAAGGCAGAAAATTTAAGATTCATAAGCTTCTGATTCCTCAGAAACCGGTCTGCCTTACCCGGGAAGATGTGGATGGCTTTGTGTTTGAAGAGGGAGAAGACGAACGGGAAGCAGGAGAACGGATGGCTGCCAGTTACGTGAATTTCTATATTTCCAATGGAGGGATCATCCTTCCACAATTTGGGGATGAAAATGACAAAAGGGCAGTGGAGATTCTGCAGAAGTGTTTTCCTGAAAGAAGGATTTATCCCATTGATGCCAGAGCCATCATTGTCGGCGGTGGAAATATTCACTGTATTACCCAGCAGATTCCCGGGAAGAATATCTGGCCCTGATGCAGAAAACTTTGAGAGTCATGTGTTTGAGGGTTATTACCTGAAAGTTATGAAAAAACTTACTTATGTAAACAGGAGCAGGAGGAACAGACAGGATGAGAAATGTAACAGTGGCAGCAGTTCAGATGAAATGCAGTAAAAGTGTGGAGAAAAATATTGCCCATGCAGAGGAACTGGTGCGTCAGGCAGCAGCAAAGGGAGCTGAGATTGTTCTTCTTCCGGAGCTTTTTGAACGGCCCTATTTCTGCCAGGAGCGCAGATATGAGTATTATGAATATGCGCAGACTGCAGAGGAAAACCCTGCAGTGCGTCATTTCAGCAGGGTAGCGGCAGAGCTGGGGATTGTGATCCCGGTCAGCTTTTATGAAAAAGAGGTCAATAATACCTATAACAGCGTTGCGGTTCTGGATGCAGATGGGAAGAATCTCGGCGTTTACCGGAAAACACATATTCCGGATGACCATTATTATCAGGAAAAATTCTATTTCACACCGGGAGATACCGGCTTTAAGGTTTTTGATACCAGATTTGGAACCATTGGAGTTGGAATCTGCTGGGATCAGTGGTTCCCGGAAACGGCAAGATGTATGGCACTGCAGGGAGCAGAGCTTCTCTTTTATCCCACTGCCATCGGAAGTGAACCCATCCTGGAATGCGACAGCATGGAACACTGGAGAAGATGTATGCAGGGACACGCTGCCTCCAACCTGATCCCTGTGATCGCTGCCAACAGAATCGGTGAGGAAACAGTAGAGCCATGTCCGGAAAACGGAATGCAGAAATCTGCTCTTAATTTTTATGGATCCTCTTTTATCACAGACAACACAGGTGCTCTCTGCGCAGAACTGCCCGGAGGGGAAGAGGGGGTGCTTGTAAGCACTTTTGACCTGGATGCATTAAAGGCAGACAGACTGAACTGGGGACTTTTCAGAGACCGCAGACCGGAGATGTATGCAAAAATTGTCGGGAAATGATGTATGAGTTTAGTTATTGTTCACACATCACTATCCCGCGAGGTGTTTTGGCATGAATATGCCAAAATCCCGAGACATACAAGCCAAAATTCCATTGCCGCAGGCAATCTGGAATGAATTTTGGCTCAGTTACTGAGAACGGAGTGAACAGTAACTGAGTTTATAAGAATTTCATAAAAAGTTTATGATTATATTAGTTGCTACCTGCGGTATATATGGTAAAATAAGAGTACGAACGTTACTGATAACGGAGAGAGTAGTAGAGTTTTGATATGTATTTCTGGCAAAATGGAGTGTAGAAGATGAACAGAAAAGAATTTTTGGAAATCCTGAGAAGCCAGCTTGCCGGGCAGATGCAGGAAGGCAAAGCAGCGGCACATATCAGGTATTATGAAGATTATATACAGTCTCAGGTACGTGGCGGACGTTCAGAGCAGGAGGTACTGCAGGAACTGGGAGATCCACATCTGATAGCAAAAACTCTGATCGATACAGATGATGGAAGTACACAGGAAGATTACGGAGAGTATTCTTCTTATGGAAGCAGTTATGGCAATGAGACAGAGCTTCCTCATCAGCAGGAGAAAAGATGGAAAAAAGTAATCGATCTTTCTACCTGGCATGGCAGGGCTGTTGTTATTGCAGCAGCGGCTGTTATAATTATTTTACTGATACTGATAATCGGAGTTGCGATTCCGTTTTTTATTATTCTTGCAATTATTCTTTATTTTCTTTCATGGCTGAAGAAAAGAAATGATCAATGAAAATCTATGCAGGGTTTCAGAAAAGAAACCCTGCGCAGAATCTTAAAATCTTAAGTGTAAACGTTCTTGTTTCACGATATTAATTCCCCTTGAATATTTATAATCATACATTTCAACTTATTTCTATTCTTTAATCCTGCCTGGTGCAGGGAAAAATCCCACATTCATTTTTATATTTTTTGTTCGGAAAGGAGACGGAAAATGAAACACAATTTCAAACTGAAAGAACGCCTTGGAGCTTTGCTGCTTGCAATGCTTTTTGTTCTGCAGGCAATTCTGGGGCTTGTGCCTGTCTGCATAACTCAGGCGGCACCGTTAACTGTAGAAACATGGGACAGTGACAAGGTGGTAGATTATGGTTATCGCTTTAACATGAAGTTTCAGCCCGGAATTACCACATATGAATCTTTTGGGTGTGATAATCTGGACAGGGAAGCTTTTTCAGACAATGGAAAAAGCGAACGTGACACAGAGTGCGTTCGTGTAGGAGCGGACTATAAAGCCGGAAGCGCAGGGATGCGTTATAACAATGTAGGAAAAGATGGAAATGGAAATATTGTTGATGTCAGACTCATTCTTGTGGGAGTAGAGAATGCAGAACCCCGTTATGATCTGCGCACTGCAGAATCGATTGTTCAGAATAAAGGCGGAGCTACGTTTGCATGGAAAGATAATGAAGCTTATCCAATGGTTGGCTTTTCCAAAAACAGTATCGGTGTATTTATTTATTCTGTAGGATACGCAAAGGTTAAGTTTCAGTTTCTGAAGCATGGAACAGAAGAAACACTGCCGATCAGTGGCCATGGAACCATACGTGATATTGATGCGGGACAGGGAGTCCGTATTCCGTCAGACAGCAGTCTGGATAATGCATATGTTCTGAAAAACAATGATTATCTGACGGTAGATGGGAATTCTGTAAGCTCACCCCTTGGTTCCGTTGAGCCGGATGATCCGAGAGGATGGCTGAATCTTTTTTATAATACAGATAATTTTACGGTAGAATTCTGTCATCAGTTCAGACTGGATAAATGGGATAAAAGTCGTGAAGATGCCATTGCAAAAGCCGGTTCTCAGGAAAGATGGGCAGAGATTACAAGAAATAAATATCTGGATCCATCAGGCAACAGTTATTGTCCGAACTTTAAAGGACAGAAATACTGTAAAGCATATGCATATTTTGATTTTACATCCTATTGTTTCGGTGATGTTGAGATGAAAAAAGCGCCTGAGAAACGTGTGGGAGAGGCAAACTGTACATGGGAACAGGCAGCTGCCACATCAAAAGAAAAACCTTTTGGCATTCGTCAGGGACAGGAATTCCAGTATATGATCCGGGCGGAGGTGACACCCAATAGACTGAAATCCTTTGTGGTACAGGATATACTTGAGGATTGTCTTACTATAGAGGATGCATCAAAAGTCAGTATTGTGAATGATGCAGGGCAGACAGTGACAGACTGGTTTGATGTTGCTGTTGAAGGACAGAAAGTGACCTGCAGGGCCAAAGCAGAGAGCCTTCAGGATGAAGCATTTACAGATAATCAGACTTACACATTTACTTTAAAAGTACGCCAGAGACCGGAATCAGAAATTAACATTTCAAAATACCTTGCAGAGGATGGATACAGTATTCTTGTACCAAACCATGCATCCATGAGTTATGAACGTACAAACGGAAGCGGAGATACAATGGATACGGAAACAGTGTGGGTAAAGGGTGTGATTCCACCGGAACTGGAAGTAAAGAAAAATACTTCTCAGTATGAATGGAAAACGGGAGATATCATAGATTATGAGGTTCTGGTTTCTCAGACAAAACAGGATGTAAAAGCAGTAAATGTTGTTATTACAGACGAGCTTCCATCATGTCTGCAGTTTCTAGAAGGGCAGTATGCTGTAGAGACAAGTCAGGGAGGCGAGAACTGTACGCTTACCGGACAGGGAGAAAATGGATGGAAAGCAGAGTGTCCGTCCCTGAAGTATGGGGAGACGATCACAATCCGTTTTAAATGTCAGGCATCTGCGGATTCCAATGGACAGGAATGGGAAAATATTGTGACTGCAACAGCGGATAATCTGATCAATCCTGAGACAGGAGAACAGGAATCCAGAAAGGATATGGCAGAAGTATGGCCGAACAGTCCACAGCTTGAAATTGATAAAACAGCAGACAAATATGAATGGCAGGCAGGAGAGCAGGTAGCTTACCGGATCGTGGTGAATAATGTAACGGCAGGAACAATTGCAAAAGATGTAACTATTACTGATATTGGTCTGCCGCAGGGACTGGTTCTGGCAGGTGGTGCACAGAGCATGGAAGTACTGGGAGTTCAGCAACAGGTAAACTATCCCGTACCGGATAAGAAAACAGGACAGGCATATGAAGCGAGATCTGTGGATTCTCAGTTGAATGCAGATGAGAACGGATTTTCCTTTTATTGTTCTTATGTGCCATACAGTCAGCCTGTAACGATTATTTTCCATTGTATCGCACAGGAAGAGGCAAATGGACACGAAAGCGTAAATGCAGCAACTGTAAAAGCTGCTAATACAGATGAGAGATCTGATGATGCAGAAGTATATGTAAATTCAGGAGAATTCTGGATTGAGAAATCTGCAGATCATTATGAATGGCAGGTCGGAGAACAGGTACAGTACAATGTGGTGGTGGAGAATAAAAAAGCAGGTACAGTGGCCCGGAACGTAACTGTCTGGGATACCGGTATGCCGGCAGGACTTGCGCTTTCATCGGCAGAGGATGTATCGGTAAGCGGAATCCCACAGAATATTACGCAGCTGACAGCAGGGACCAAAGATGTTTTGAACCAGCTCAATCCGGAATTTTATAATGAGACATCAGAGAAACCGGTGAATTATGAATTTCTTCAGGAGGGAAGCGGATGGAGACTGAACATTTCAGATCTTCCGGCAAATACTCCGGTTATGATTTCTTTCCTTTGCACAGTTGCGGAAGCGGCAAATGGAATGGAAAGCATTAATGTTGCCAATGTGCAGGCGCAGAATGCCCCTGTTTCACAGGATGACGCAGAAGTGTATGTAAATACAGCAGTTCTTTCTATTGAGAAAAGTTTTCAGAATCCATATCTGGCAGCCGGGGACGGACGTGCGGAAAATGAATTTCGGGTAGGAGAACAGGTGAATTATCAGGTTACGGTTAATAATCTTCAGAAGGGATCTATCGCAAGAAATCTTGTGATCAGTGATCTTTCCCTTCCTGAAGGGCTGGCTCTGGACGGAGCTGAAGATGCTGTTACTGTAAGCGGTGTTCCGGCTGTTATTCAGAATCCGGTGGCAGGAACTGATGATGCAGGAAATCAGCTGAATCCGGAAAATTATAAAGAAACAGTGGAAAAACCGGTCAGCTGTCAGGTTACACGTCAGGGAACCGGATGGATCGTGACGATTTCAGATCTTCCGTATCAGACACCTGTGACTGTTAATTTCCGCTGTACTGCGCAGGAAAGCGTAAATGGGATGGAGATTGTAAATACAGCACAGGCGTATGCAGATAATGCACAGAAAGTAAAGGACTCCTCAAAAATCTGGGTGAACTCGCCTGTTCTTAACGTAGAGAAGACGACGGACAAACCATTTTACAAATATGGTGATATTATTACATACCGCATTGTCCTGACACAGGAGCAGACCGGATGTGTGGCGCGTAATGTTACTCTGCAGGATGTGATCGATACTCAGGGAGTACGTCTTCTGAAGGATTCGGTGATTCTGATGGATGAGAAAGGAAATGTGGCAGATGCTGATGTACAGATCAATGATGATAATACTTTCCTGATGTCAACAGGCAGGACACTGGTCAGGGACAGCAGATATAGTATCTGCGATAATGATAAAGGCGGTCTTTTTGAGCAGGTAATGTATAATCCTCTGGACTGTCAGGAACAGAAAAGTATGATCGTGGAATATCAGGCAGCAGTGATTGATGCAGCCCTGGCAGGACAGAAAGTGCACAATACTGCAGTTGCAGACAGCAGTGAAAAGATACCTGCAACCGGGGAAACAGAGACAGAGGTACACAGTCCGATTCTGGAAATTGTGAAGGAATCAGATAAGAAAGAGTATGCGTCCGGTGAGAAAGGATACTATAAGCTGACAGTAAGACAACTGCGTGAGGATGTCACAGATCAGAATATTGTTATCGAAGATAAACTGGAAACCCAAGGGGCTTCCATTGTAAAAGACAGCATTTTTGTGAAGAAAAACGGCATAGAACTGAAAGATGCCAAAATAGAGGCAGATGATACAGGATTTGTAATTCAGACAGGAGCATCGTTGTCAGATATGGATAAAATTGAAGTCTGCTATGAAATGGTATTTAAAACAGAAAGCACAGAGCCTGAAAAAATTGTAAACACAGCGAAAGCAAGAGGTGATATTTCACCGGAAATTACTGCACAGCAGGAGGCATATGTGAAAGCAAAAGCAGAACCGACTGCCACACCAACACCGTCTGCAACACCGAAACCAACAGAAACACCAAAGCCGACAGAGACACCAAAACCTACAGAAGTACCGAAACCGACGGAGCAGCCAAAAGCCACACCAACACCATCTGTACCGGGAACCTGCCCGAAAATGACTCCTGTACCGACGAAAGCACCGTTAGCATCTTACAATGGTGGAAATAATGGAGGCACGACTTCCGGAAGCGGAGGCAGCAGTTACGCAAATTCGGGTGGATATTCCGGTGGATACGGAAGCTATCAGGGTGGTTCCATGGCAGGAAGTTCTAAAACAGGAGATGTCAGACCGTTTAAAATGATGGCTGTTCTTGGACTTATCGGAATGGGATTGCTGACAGGAGGTGTGGTGATCTACAGAAGAACTGTTTCCGGGAAAAGAAATATAAAGGGTATGCCGCGGAAATGAAAAAACTCAGAACATTTGCAGTAAGTATGATCATAGCAGCAATTGGGCTTCTTATGTATTGTGCCGGCTTCTATATAAAAAGTTATGAACAGAATCTTGCAGCAAGGCAGGAATATGCAGAGCTTTCCCAAATGGCAGGGGTGAAGAACAGAGAAGGTGCCGGATTATTGGCAGATGGCAAAAAAACTGATGAAGACAGTAGTACAAAAAACAGTGAAAAAAAACGCAGGAAAAAACAGAGAAGATCTTCTGAATCAAAAAACAAAAACTGTACAGATGAAATCAGGGAATCCTTCGGGATTTCCTGGGAAAATTTAAGAAAGATCAACTCTCAGACAGTTGCCTGGATTACTGTCCCGGGAGCCGATATTTCTTATCCTGTAGTTCAGGCGGCGGATGATGAATATTACCTGAAACATAATTTCAGAGGAGAGGAAGATCTGTTTGGATGTATTTTTCTGGAACATGACATAAAAAAGAATTTTACAGATTCCCACAGTATTCTTTACGGGCATAATATAGAAGGTAATATGATGTTTGCAAATCTGAACCGTTATGAACAGCCTGAATTTCTGAAAAAATGTCCTGAAATTGAGATCACAACACCCAAAAGAAAGTTTCTGTACAAAATTTTTTCTGTGGAACAGGCATCTTCCCAAAGCCCGGCATTTGAATATGGATACAAGTTATCCAGTCCTGCATACAGGAGACAATTATCTATATTGAAAAATAATTCCATGTATGACACAGGAGTAGAGCCTGATGAAAGGGAGAGAATGGTGACTCTGATCACCTGTAATTCACGTCTGGATAAAGAAATACGTATGGCGGTACATGGGATTTGCCATGAATGTTATGGTATAGAAAAAGCTGAGCCGAAGTGATGTTGAAATCAATCGGATATTGGTAACTTTCGTAAAGGATGAACTGTTACTGTTCACACATCACTATCCCTCGAGGTGTTTTGGAAAAAACTAATGAAAAATCTCTCGATATTTTGTATAATTTATGCATAAAAAACAACTTGTTCGTACGTGCGTACAAGTTGTATCCTAAATACAGGAGGGAAGAAGACATGACAGATAATGGAAAGCCGAAATATTTCTCACTGATGGAACAGCTCAGAAGTGATATTATGTCAGGAGCTATCCGACCGGGAGAGAAGCTTCCTTCAGAAAACGAGCTTTCACAGAAATATTCCCTGAGTAGACATACAGTTCGTAAAGCACTGGGAATCCTGGAGCAGGACGGATATGTAGAGGCATTTCACGGAAGAGGTACTTATTGCTCTGAGAATATGCGCCATATAAAGAATTCAAAGAATATTGCGGTAGTGACCACATATATTTCTGATTATATTTTTCCGAGACTGATACAGGGAATGGATAATGTCCTTTCAGAAAGCGGTTACAGTATTATCCTGAAAAACACAGCAAACAGCAGACAGAAAGAGGCCAGATGTCTGGAGGAACTTCTGAAGAAAGATATTGATGGACTGATCATTGAACCAAGCAAAAGTGAGATGATCTGTAAACACAGAAATCTTTATCAGAATCTGGATAAATTTGAAATTCCGTATGTGTTTATTCAGGGAATCTATTCAGAAATGAGGGATAAACCTCATATTCTTATGGATGATGCACAGGGAGGCTATCTTGTAACAAAATATCTGCTGGAACTGGGACATAAAAAGATCAAGGGTTTCTTTAAGGCAGACGATATGCAGGGACTGGAGCGCCACAAGGGATATGTGAAGGCCTTACAGGAGTCAGGGATTGCCTATGATCCTGATGATGTTGTCTGGTTTCATACAGAGGACAGGAAAGTAAAACCTGCACTGATGGCAAAAGAAATGGTACAGAGCGGACAGCTTCCGGATGGAATCGTTTGTTACAATGATCAGATTGCTGTTCAGGTTATGGAAGAACTGGAGAAAATGGGAGTCAGGATACCGGATGATATTTCCATTACCGGTTATGACAATTCACTGTATGCTCAGCGAGGAAGCGGAATCACAACGATAGCTCATCCGCAGGAAAAGCTGGGAGAAATGGCAGCAGAGCTTATACTTGAGAAGATCAACGGAGTTCCTGAAGAAGAAAGTAAGGTTGAAAGACTGATTTATCCGGAACTGATCATACGGGGATCATGCAGAAAAATATTGTAAACAAATGAAATAAATAAAAAATAAATCCAGGAGGAATTTTATCATGAAAACAGGAAGAAACTATAAGTTCTGGTTTTGTACAGGTTCACAGGATCTTTACGGAGATGAGTGCTTAAGAAAAGTTGCTGAGCATTCCAGAATCATTGTTGAGGAATTAAACAAGAGTGGTGTTCTTCCATTTGAATTAGTATGGAAACCAACACTGATCACAAACGAACTGATCCGTAAAACATTTAATGAGGCAAATGCAGATGAGGACTGTGCAGGTGTTATCACATGGATGCATACTTTCTCACCGGCAAAATCATGGATCCTTGGTCTGAAAGAATACAGAAAACCGCTTTGCCATCTTCATACACAGTTTAATGAGGAGATTCCTTATGATACCATTGATATGGATTTTATGAATGAAAACCAGTCTGCTCATGGCGGTCGTGAATATGGTCATATTGTTACAAGAATGGGAATCGAAAGAAAAGTTATTGTCGGACACTGGGCAGATAAAGATGTTCAGGAAAGACTTGCTTCCTGGATGCGTACAGCAGTTGGTATCATGGAGAGCAGCCATATCCGCGTATGTCGTGTAGCAGATAACATGAGAAACGTAGCTGTTACAGAAGGTGATAAAGTAGAAGCACAGATCAAATTCGGATGGGAAGTTGATGCTTATCCTGTAAATGAGATTGCCGATTATGTAAAAGATGTAGCTAAAGGTGATGTAGATGCGCTGGTAGATGAATACTACAGCAAATATGATATTCTTCTTGAGGGAAGAGATCCGGAAGAATTTAAACGTCATGTAGCAGTTCAGGCTCAGATTGAGATCGGATTTGAGAAATTCCTGGAAGAGAAAAATTATCAGGCAATCGTTACACACTTTGGAGATCTGGGTGCTCTTAAACAGCTTCCCGGACTTGCAATCCAGAGACTTATGGAAAAAGGCTATGGATTCGGTGCAGAAGGTGACTGGAAGACAGCTGCAATGGTTCGTCTGATGAAGATCATGACAGCAGGAATGAAAGATGCAAAAGGAACTTCCATGATGGAAGATTATACATATAACTTTGTACCTGGAAAAGAAGGAATCCTTCAGTCTCATATGCTTGAGGTATGCCCGTCTGTCGCAGATGGTAAGATCGGCATTAAAGTATGCCCGCTTTCCATGGGTGACAGAGAAGATCCTGCAAGACTTGTATTCACAAGCAAGACAGGCCCGGGTATTGCAACATCCCTGATCAATCTTGGAGACCGTTTCCGTCTGATCATCAACGATGTGGAATGCAAGAAGGTTGAGAAACCGATGCCGAAGCTTCCTGTAGGAAGTGCATTCTGGACACCACAGCCAAATCTTAAGACAGGTGCAGAAGCATGGATCCTTGCAGGCGGAGCCCACCATACAGCATTCTCCTATGACCTGACAGCAGAGCAGATGGGTGACTGGGCAGCAGCTATGGGTATTGAAGCTGTTTACATTGATAAAGATACAAATATTCGTGATTTTAAGAATGAACTGAGATGGAATGAACTTGCATTCAGAAAATAATAATTTTTGTAATTAATACAGAGGCTGCCATATCAGGCTGAAATTAACTGCCTGGGATGGCAGCCCTGAGAAGTTTAAAGTAATAAAAAGTATGTTAAAACCGTAAAATTTCCATGGTAAAACAATAAAAGAAATGCAATAATATTGGTGTACAAACAATATATGATTATAGATTGTCGAATGATCTGTAATCATAAATAACAGAGAAACAGGGAGGTACATAAAAATGGGAGTAGCAGAAGCAAAAGCAGCGATAATTGCAAATAAAACAGCACTTGGTATTGAGTTTGGTTCTACCAGAATCAAAGCAGTACTTGTAGATGACAAAAATCAGCCAATCGCATCCGGTGCACATGAATGGGAAAACCGTTATGAAAACGGTGTCTGGACATACAGTCTGGATGATATCTGGACAGGTATCCAGGACTGCTATCAGGATATGGCAAAGGATGTAAAAGCAAAATATGACATAGAACTTGAATCTGTAGGTGCATTTGGCGTCAGCGCCATGATGCATGGATATATGCCATTTAACAAAGAGGGAGAACTTCTTGTACCATTCCGTACATGGAGAAATAATATTACAGGGGAAGCCAGTGAAAAGCTGATGGAGCTGTTTAATTACAATATTCCTCAGAGATGGAGTATCGCACATCTGTACCAGGCAATTCTTAATGGCGAGGAACATGTAAAAGATATCGATTATATTACAACTCTGGAGGCTTATGTCCACTGGAAACTGACAGGAAAGAGAGTTCTCGGTATCGGTGACGCAGCAGGTATGTTCCTGATTGATACCACAAAGGCAGATTACAACCAGGAGATGGTTGATAAATTCGATGAACTGGTTGCTCCTTATGGATTCTCATGGAAACTTCGCGATATTATGCCGAAAGCCCTTGTTGCAGGTGAAGATGCCGGTGTTCTTACAGAAGAAGGTGCGAAACTTCTCGACGTAACAGGAAAACTGAAAGCCGGAATCCCGATGTGCCCTCCGGAAGGTGATGCAGGAACAGGCATGGTTGCCACAAACAGTGTAGCAGTACGTACGGGTAATGTTTCCGCAGGAACTTCTGTATTTGCCATGATCGTTCTGGAAAAAGAGCTTTCCAGACCTTATAAAGAAATTGATATGGTTACCACTCCGTCCGGACATCTGGTAGCTATGGCTCATTCCAACAACTGTACTTCTGACCTGAATGCATGGGTAAATATATTTAAAGAGTTTGCAGAAGCTATGGGTATGGAAGTGGATATGAACAAACTGTTCGGAACCCTTTATAATAAAGCACTTGAAGGAGATCCGGACTGTGGCGGACTTTTGTCCTACTGTTATTTCTCAGGTGAGCATATGACAGGCTTTGAAGAAGGACGTCCGTTATTTGTACGTTCTCCTGAAAGCAAATTTAACCTTGCAAACTTTATGAGAACTAATCTGTATACATGCCTTGGAGCCATGAGAGTAGGTCTGAACCTTCTGTTTGAGAAAGAAAATGTAAAAGTAGACCGTCTTCTTGGTCATGGAGGATTATTCAAGACAAAAGGCGTAGGACAGCAGATTCTGGCAGATGCTGTCAATGCACCGGTATCTGTAATGGCTACTGCAGGTGAAGGCGGAGCCTGGGGAATCGCACTTCTTGCTTCTTATCTGGTAAATAAAGAAGAAGGTGAGACTCTGGAAAGCTTCCTTGATAATAAAGTGTTTGCAGATCAGGAAAGCAGCACACTGGATCCAAAACCGGAAGGTGTGGCTGGATTCAATGCATTTATGGACAGCTATATGAAAGGTCTTTCTATTGAAAGAGCAGCAGTAGAGTCTGAAATCTGGTAAATGTTGAGAAACAAACTGTTTGCCGGCGCATATGAAAATGAATAGGAAAAGAAGAATATAAAAAACAGAGCAGCATCGCAGATCATGAGACCGGCGATGCTGTTTTTTGCAGTTTTTCTGAAATTGTTATCAAGTGATTCGCAGCCGAATAAATACAAAGAGAAAGCCCCGGCAGGGGAGCTGCCGGGACTTTCAAGGGGAGTATAAATAATTAAATAAGGGGTTTATGTAAAAAAAATTTTTGAAGGGT
>ERZ1106969.1200-NODE-1200-length-19495-cov-7.882150_pt1 | contig 19495 bp, 12 predicted proteins | sample MGYA00403685_ERZ1106969 | MGnify/ENA primary metagenome ERZ1106969 (study PRJEB35170, sample SAMEA104062416) | human gut metagenome | biome: human gut; feature: human-associated habitat; material: faeces | place: Denmark | collected 2012-05-18 ... | reverse complement strand
TGGCAGCAGTAGCAGCTGTTGGCGCAGTAATGATTATCAGAAGAAAGAAAAAATAGGTTGAAGCAGATGAAAACCTGTCGTATGCTTAGAGCAGACGGCAGGTTTTGTGATAGAAATAGCAGACGGCAGAGGACGTATTATGTACTGCATGCTGATTGTAGACGATGAAGATCAGGAACGTTTAGAATCCAATCTTTTCTGAAGAAGGCAGGGATTGACTCTATATGACCAAGGTGAATAATTATTCTCTGCAGAAATATTTGATCACTGGTATTGTCGTGGGAAGTGTAAAAGAATAAACAAAAAGAAGGGAAGTTGTTATGCAGAAGATATACAGAATCAAGACATCACCCTGTGCGAGACAGGAAAATATGATCATAGGAAATCAATACAGAATCACAGTACTTACGGAAGGGCTGGTGAGACTTGAGTACAATGCAGATGGAGAGTTTGAGGACAGAGCCACGCAAATGGTCTTATACCGGGATTTCCCCGAGGTGGATTACCGCGTCATTCATACAGAAAACGGGATAGAGATCAATACCTCCCGCCTACATCTTGTATATGATGAAAAAGAGTTTTCATCTGGCGGTCTTAGTATACATGTGAAAGGAAGTGTGAACAGTACCTGGCACTATGGAGAACAAATCTGTGATCTTGGTGGTACAGCGCGGACTCTGGATGGAGTTGATGGAGAGATCAGATTGGATCATGGTGTTGTGTCGAGAAATGGATTTTCTCTTCTGGATGACAGCAACTCCCATGTATTACTGGAAGATGGATGGATCAAGTCGAGAAAAAAAGGGGGAAAGGACCTTTATTTCTGGGGATATGGTCACGATTATAAGGAGGCTGTTGCTGACCTGATCCGTCTTTGCGGAAAAACACCTATGTTGCCGAGATTTGCACTTGGCAACTGGTGGAGCAGATTTTACCGATATAATGAAGAGAGTTATCTTTCGCTTATGGATCGATTTGAGCAGGAGAATCTTCCATTTACAGTTGCAGTGATTGATATGGACTGGCATCTGGTGGATATCGATCCCAAATATGGAAGCGGATGGACCGGATATACGTGGAACCGGGAATTATTCCCAAATCCAACACGATTTCTGGACAATCTACATACAAGAGGGATGAAAGTGACTCTGAATGTACATCCTGCAGATGGAGTGCGCGCCCATGAGGAGATGTATGTAGAGATGGCAAAAGCTCTGGGAGTAGATTATGCGAATGAGGATCCGATTTTATGTGATCCGGCAGATCCCCGATTTTTGGAAGCATATTTTCAGTATCTGCATCATCCGAGAGAGGAAGAGGGGGTTGACTTCTGGTGGATCGACTGGCAACAGGGGGAAGTTTGCAGGGATGAAGGACTGGATCCACTCTGGATTTTTAATCATTTTCATTTCCTGGACTCTGCAAGAGAGGGGAAAAGACCTCTGACATTTTCAAGATATGCAGGGCCTGGAAGTCATAGATATCCAATCGGATTTTCAGGAGATACAATCGTAACCTGGGAATCTCTAGATTTTCAGCCCTATTTTACACTTACGGCTTCGAATATAGGATATGGTTGGTGGAGCCATGATATCGGTGGTCATATGCTGGGATATAAGGATGATGAAATGACGGTAAGATGGGTACAGCTTGGCATCTATTCGCCGATCATGAGGCTTCATAGTTCCAGCAGTGAATTTAATGGAAAAGAACCATGGCGTTATAAGAAAGAAGCAGAAATGGTGATGGATCATATGCTGCGGGAACGGCACAGGATGATCCCGTATCTTTATACAATGAATTACAGGAGCTATTGCGAAAATAAACCTTTGATATCACCCATGTACTACAACTGGCCGGAATGTAATGAGGCTTATGAAAAGAAGAACCAGTATCTCTTCGGAACTTCTCTGATGGTTGCTCCAATAACAGCACCGCGGATAGAAAAAATAAATATGGCGAAAGTACAGGCATGGCTGCCAAAAGGACGTTGGTATGATATTTATACAGGAATGATATACGATGGGGACAGAATTCTGGATCTGTACAGAGGGATTGAGAGTATTCCCGTTTTTGCTTCCGCAGGAAGTATTCTTGCGTTTACAGACGAAATCAGTGCAGTGCAGGCACAGAAAAATCCAAATTCCTTACATCTCATGGTCTATGCAGGGCAAAATGGTGAGTTTGAGCTGTATGAAGACGACAATGTGTCCTGTGCATATGAGGAGAGAATCTGTTGTACAACGAAGATGGTGTATTGTGAAGATGAAAAACCAATCTTTACAATATATCCGTCTGCAGGAAATCGGGACCTGATTCCTCAGAAACGGAGTTATACAGTTGAAATGACTGGTTTTGAAAATTCCGGTGAAACGGTCGTGGTCAGAAAAAATGGTGTAGGAACAGATGCTCAGATATCTTATGACAGATGGAAAAAAGCAATTGTAGTAGAGATACCAGAGACAGAAACAGATGCGATGATCGAAGTGAGTTTGGAACATACGGCTTCCGGAGCCAGAAATGATGTTGTGGAGAGATGTTTTGATTTTCTGAATCAGGCAGAGATAGAATTTGTGCAGAAAGACAGGTTATACGAACTAATACGGTCAGAACGTCCGGCTGCGGGGATTTTGTCAGAACTGTTTGCAATGGATATCAGCAGAGATTTAAGAGGTGTTCTGGTTGAAATTCTTACGGCACAGATTGTGTAAATACTGACAGAAAAAATCGTTTCACCTCATTGACAACTCCTGATACGAGTGCTACTATGATGATATCAAAATGATATCAAATAAATTCATATGAGGAGGACAGGAATATGGATGGAGAGAAAAGTGTAGTACAGGATGAAAAAGTGCTGAAAGCAAAAAGTGGATATGTGATGCTTTTATTTGGAATGATCGGAATGCTGCTTGCAGTTGCAGTGATCGTTGCAGGAAGTATCACATTTGTTCAGACGGGAGAGACGAATGCAGCGCTGCTGGCGGTTTCTATTACGGCAGGTGTTTTACTGATGGTAGGATGTATGATTGAACTTTGCGGACTGAAAGTACTGAATCCAAATGAAGCTTATGTATTCGCCTTGTTCGGAAAATATTATGGAACGATCAAGACAGCGGGATTTTTCTGGGTAAATCCGTTTTGTGAAGCGATCAATCCATCCGTACGTCCGGGCGGACCGGTTGTGACTTCCACAGGAATTGCAAATCCGGCATCTATGTCGGGAAAAGCCAAGAAAGTGTCTTTAAAGACGATGACCTTGAATAATGAAAAACAGAAGGTCAATGATGAGCTTGGAAATCCGGTAGAGATCGGAGCAGTGGTGATCTGGAAGGTTATGAATCCAACAAAAGCCGTGATCAATGTGGAAAATTATAAGAACTATCTTTCTATCCAGTGTGATGCGATCATCCGAAATACAGCGAGGATGTATCCGTATGACACCAGTGAACAGGGAGATGAGAAGTCTTTGAGAGGAAGCTCTCAGGAGATTGCACAGATTATGTGCAGGGAGCTGCAGGAGAAGGTTGAGAATGCGGGAATCCAGATTCTGGAAGTTCGTATTACGCATCTTGCCTATGCACCTGAGATTGCATCTGCGATGCTGCAGAGACAGCAGGCAGCAGCGATTATTGATGCGAGACAGAAGATCGTGGAAGGTGCAGTCGGTATGGTAGAGATGGCACTTGACAAATTGAATGAGAATGATATTGTAGAGTTGGATGAAGAACGAAAGGCAGCAATGGTGAGCAATCTTCTGGTTGTTCTCTGCGGAAATAAAGATGCACAGCCGATCGTGAACAGTGGAAGCCTGTATTAGAATCGTCGGGCGGAGTATCTGTGAAAAATAATTAGAAGGTGGGACAGATTTTGGAAAAGGAAAAGAAAGAAAAAAGCAAAGTGAAAAAACAGGTTCCACTGAGACTTTCCAAAGAGCTTTACGATGAGATCGCACAGTGGGCAGAAGATGAGTTCCGTTCGATGAATGGACAGATTGAGTATCTGCTGACAGAGTGTGTGAAGTGGAGAAAGCGATCGGGAAAAAAGGATGAGTAATAGTATGGATATACGGAAAATTCGGGGATGTCAGTTGACATCCCTGTTTTTATCTGTATTTTGCGGCATATTCCTTTGGAGAACATCCGCAGGATTTTTTGAATTTTTTGCTGAAGTAATATACATCGGAATATCCTGCAGCCTCTGCAATTTCAGAAATTTTCATGGTACTTTCTTTTAAAAGTTTCTGAGCGGCACTGATCCGGAGATCAGAAATGTACTGGAGTACAGACGTATGTTGTGCTTTTTTAAACACGCTTCCCAGGTATGAAGGATGCAGATGAAAGTTGGATGCCACCTGTGAAACGGACAGAGAAGGATCTGTATAGTGTTCTCCGATATAATCCATGATCCTGCGGCAGAGGGCAAGATCCGATGGAATGGTATCCATTTTTTGAATACATTGAAGTCCGTAAAACAGGATTTCCTGTTTCAGATTTTCGAGAGAATGCTCGCTATCCAATACAGACGCTGCGAATTCCGTGATTGGTTGTGCCAGATTTTCTGGAATATGAAAATACACGTGGTATACAACAAAAATCTCATGGACCACGAGAGAGAGATACTCGCTGTTTTTCTTATGGTTGATGGAAGAAAACAGGGTTTCCAGGTATTCCACCAGATCCGATTCGTTTTGGGTATGCAAGGCAGTGATAAAATGTTTTCTCATTTTTAAAAGTTCTTCGGAAAATCCGGGACGTTCCGGATGAGAATAGCTGATACAGAGATTGGATTCCAAAGAAAAATAGCGTTCTGTTAAAAGATGCAGACAGCGGGTATAATATGGTTTCCAGTCTGTGGTAACCTGGAAAATATTTTCAATGTACAAGAATGTATAGTCTTTTTGTCCTGCAATAAAATCCGTAAAGCAGCTTCCAATGTGAAGCAGTTGTTCTTTGTCGGAAAGAAAAATCTGAAGCATATAAATGTATTCGCTTTCCTGCATATATTCACAGAGAAAATTCTGTTTTCGGAGGCCATCTACAAGCTGCAGCACAGCATCGTGTGTATGGTCGGAGATATACACGCTGCAGTAGATGCAGTATGCGAAATTTTCGAATTCCGGATATTGCATACAAAGATCGGAGTAGGAAAGAATGCCGTCCCGGATATTGGCAAGCATACTGCACAAATGAAAGTGTTCATAGTTTTTCAACGTATGGAGGGTCTTCTGCTCAGAATGAATAGTTTGAATGCACTCGGAGAGTGCCCGTTCCAGTTCCTCAGCTGCAACCGGTTTTAGCAGATACTCTTTTACTCCATACCGGATTGCAGTCTGTGCATATTCGAAATCATTATAGCCGGATAAAATGAGAATGTGTACGTAGGGAAAATGCTCCTTGATATATTTGGCAGTTTCGATACCATTCATCTGTGGCATTTTGATGTCCAGAAGCAGCAGATCAACCGGTTCCTTTTCCAGGTATTCGATGACCTGCTGCCCATTTTCTGCCTCTCCGGCGAATGTGAGGTTTAATGCTTCCCAGGGAATGATTTTTTTAATTCGTTGACGGATGAAGTATTCGTCATCTGCAATCAGTAATTTTAATGACATGGCAAATCCTCCTGTTTTGGTATTGTAATCTTGGTCATGCAGCCGCCGCTGTCAGGACTATGGATGCTCAATCCGTAGCGTTCTCCATAATAGAGTTTGATTCGTTTTTGGATGCTCTGTATGCCGAAGTGTCCGGTATCTTCTTTTTGGATCTTTTCATAGTCTGCTTCTGAAAATCCGCGTCCGTTGTCTGAAATTGTAAAACAGATGCAGTCGTTGATATCTTCTACAGTAATGCGAAGGATTCCGTATCGATCCAGTCCTTTGATCCCATGGTAAATGCTGTTTTCCAGAATTGGCTGGAGCAGCAGTTTGATGCAGCTGCAGCGTTTGAATTCTTCAGGACAGTCTATGATGAATTCAAATTTATGGAAATAGCGGATTTGCAGAATTTCCAGATATGCTTTTGAAATTTCCAGCTCCTGTCCAATGGAAATGTGCATCTTTCCGCTGCTTAAGCTGGAACGATAAAAAGAAGAGAGGTTCATGACAAGTTGTATCAGGGTATCTTTTTCGTCCAGTTCTGCAAGTGAGCAGATGTTATCCAGTGTATTGTACAGAAAATGTGGATTCACCTGCTGCTGAAGGAGGTTTAAAGAAAGCTGTTGCTTGAGCTTTTCCGCTTCAATCAGATCATCTTTCATTTTAGTCTGGATCGAGATCATACTGTTGAAGGAGCGGAACAGGGAGGCAACCTCATCATTGCACGGAATCTCATGAATCGGAACCCAGTTTCCTTCCTTGACTGTCTGGATGTGGGAGATCAGATAACTCAAAGGATAGGTGATTTTTTGTGCAATATGGTGAGAAGCAAATACACATAGTACCATGACCAGAGCTGCAATCAACAGGGAAAGACAAAAAATAGTAAGTAGAGGCAGCAAAAATGTGATCACGGGTATTTGATTTAAAACATACCAGTCCAGAGAAGGAAAATGTGTAAAAAACAGCAGATTTCCGCCTGTAAAAAAATATTGGGAATCCAGATTTTTTTTAATAAAGTCGGTGTATTCATACCGGCTGTCCAGTTCAGTGGGGTCAGGACTGCTTTGTACCCGTCCGTCCCGGTCAATCAGAAATAATTCATTGGAGGTATCATATTCTGCATAAATGGCGGAAATCTGTGTTTCCGGAATAGCAAGCTCTACGTATCCCAGCATTTGTCCGGAATTGATACTATAGAATGGACGAATGCAGGAAAGGACTTTTACTTCTTTGTGTCGGTCACTCAGATGTTTTTTTGTACCCGTTCGCCATATTGGGGAGTCAGGAGGGGATACAAGATTCATCTGACTGGAATTGGGCTCTGTGGATACCAGAAGAAGTCCCTTGTCGGAATATAAGCTGACAGAGTGGATAAACGGTGTAGACTGTATGATCTGGCGGATATGTTGTTTGACATTGGTAGTAGCCCGGGAGGAATACTTTGCAGAAAGATAATCGTTCATATATTCCTGTACATTATCATCCGATAAAATTGTTTTGGAGTAATTTTCTGTAGCATCCAGGTAATACTGAAACTGCCCGGAGATATAACTGAGCTGCTGCAGGGCGTTTTTTCCTTCCAGCTGAAAAGAATGCTTGAGAAATAAAACAGAGATTCCCAGAAAGAGCAGAACCATAAACAGGATGGAAGTCATGGACATACTTCGGAAAAAACTAAAGCTGATGGAATTTTTGGCGTGTGTGATCTTTTTCATAGTGAGACCTCTTTGCGATATATTTGGTATAACAGAATTAAGGTCATTATAGAGAATGCAAGAAAAAATGTCAAAAGAAGTTTATTGGAAATCCTATATTGAAAAAGAACAAAAAATATAGAAAATGAACATTGTGCAAAATCCACTTATTTTCTATACTGGGTGCATCACATAAATGTTTCAAAGGAAAACGGAGGAAGAAGCAATGAAATTAAAAAAAATCACAGCAGCGCTTCTGGCAGGAGTTATGTGCGTAGGACTTCTGGCAGGATGCGGAAGCAAAGGTGACGGAAACAAAGAAGATTCAGGTGATAAGATCACAATCCGCCTTCTTACAAGAATGGCAGGAACAACACCTCAGGTAGACATTTATAACGACATCCTGGATGAATTTAAGGAGAAACATCCAGAAGTTACGATCGTAGACGATTCGCAGGGAGATGAATCTGCATTTAACAATATTTTATCGACCGATATTGCATCTGGAACAATGGCAAATATTTTCCGTATTCAGGGTGTGGCAAATCTGTCAGAATATATTGACAATGGATTGATCCTGGATGTACAGCCATATCTGGACGAAGATCCGGAATGGGGAGGTGGATTTACAGAAGGAGCACTGTCTTATTATCAGGTTCCTGGAAAAGAAGGAACGTATGCAATTCCAATGGAATCTGGATTGATCGGAGTGTATTACAATAAAGATTTATTTGACAAGGCAGGGGTAAAAGAATTCCCGGAAACATGGACAGAATTCCTGGATGTAATTAAGAAATTAAAAGACAGTGGTGTGATTCCGATCGCAATGGGAACCCAGACAACTTATATGGCAGGACATCTTCATGACCAGATCTTCTACAAATGGCTGGGAACAGATGCAGCAAAAGAATTAGGTTCCAGAGATATGAAGTGGACGGATCCGGAAGTGGTAGAAACGCTTCAGTTCGTAAAAGACCTGATCGATGCAGGAGCATTTGATAAAAATGCAGCCGGTATGACAGACAACATTGCAATGACACAGTTCCAGCAGGGAGAGGCTGCGATGGTGATCACAGGTCCATGGAATATCGGAACATTTGAAGACCCGGCAGAGACACCAGTATGCGAGAGTATTGAAGTTGCAAAATTCCCATATTTTGAGGAAAAACCAGAATTCAAAAATGAAGACATGCAGACATTGTCTCCATATATGATCAGTGGAAAGCTGGAAGGAAAAGAGCTGGAGCTGACACTGGAACTTGTGAAAATGCTGACAGACAAAGAAGCTGCAAAGAGATTTGCAGAAGAAGCAGCATTCCTGATTCCAAGAACAGATATCGATCTGGATGAGAGTGTGATTTCCCCATTGTTTGCAGAGAATGTAGAGCTTGGGGGAACATCAGAAGGAATCGGAGTGGATGTATTTGACTTTGACCCATTGGCTTCTATGCAGGACCGAACAAGAAACTCTATCTCAAGTATGTTCACAGGTGAAAAACCAGAAGATGTTGCAAAAGAGATACAGAGTGAGATCGATAAATAGAAATCCATAACATAGGACGTATCAAAATGCCCTGTCCGATTTGAACAGGGCATTTTTTTAAAGACAGGAGGTTTCCGGATGATAAAGTTAAAAAGTAAAAAGACAAGAATGGGAATTATGCTGTTTCTTGTTCCAGCGCTTGTAATCTATCTGGTATTCCAGATTATTCCGATTATCGGTTCCATTTATTTTTCTTTGGTTGATTGGAATGGAATCGCGGGATCTGCGCCGAAATTTGTAGGACTGAAAAATTATATCGATGCATTTCATAATGCAGACTTTATTCTTTCCTTAAAGAATATGGCAAGAATGGTCATCATCAGTGTCATTTGCCATACTCCGATCGCACTCCTGATGGCGGTTGCGATTAATACGAAATGCAAAGGATACCGTTTGTTTAAGGCATTGTTCTTTGTGCCGACAGTTTTTCCACTGACGGCGGTTGGTCTGATGTGGTACTTTATTTTCATGCCGACAGGATCTTTTAACTCTCTGTTGGAAGTGATTGGACTCAGTGATCTGGTGATGCCGTGGCTGGTAGATCCGGCAACTGCAATGAATACCATTGTATTTGTAAATGTCTGGGCAGGTGTTGGATATTATATGGTCATCATCCTGGCAGGTTTGACAACTATACCGGATGATGTCTATGAGGCTGCTGCAATCGATGGAGCTACATCCATTCAGAAGTTTTTCAAGATCACAGTTCCAATGCTGAAGCCGATTCTTTCCATGTGTATTTTGATGGATATCATCGGTTCCGTGAAAGTATTCGATCTGGTATTTGCTATGACAGGTGGAGGACCAAACGGTCTGACAAACCTTCCGACAACATTGATGTACAATGAAGCTTTTAAGTATAACCATTATGGAGTGGGAAGTGCCATTGGAATTATCATTATGGTAATCTGTATCGCAGGTACCGTTGGAAGCAATTTGATTACAAGCAGAAAGAAAGCAGAGTAGGAGGAAGCGCAGATGAAAAAGAAAATGAAAACCCGTAAGAAGATTACGCTGCAGAGTGTGATCATGTATATCCTTCTGATCTTGACTGCACTTATGTTTGCAACTCCGATGTTGTTTACACTGTTGTCTTCCATTAAAACAAAAGTAGAAATTTTTGCAAAACCATTTTCCTGGCCGGAGATTCCACAATGGTCTAACTATGTGGAAGCGTGGACAAGCGCGAACATGAGCCGTTATTTTGTGAACAGTTTGATTCAGGCAGGGGCGACCGTGATCGTACTTGCAATTGTTTCCACAATGGCAGCCTACGTGTTGTCCAGATTTGATTTCAAATGCAATAAATACTTATTATTGTTCTTCATGTTGGGAATGATGGTTCCGGTACATACCGTACTTGTTCCGGTTTCTTATATTATTGGATCTTTGAATCTGAAAAATAACATCGCAGCACTGGTTATGATCTATGTAGCCTTTAACTTGCCGTTTAGCATTCTGGTGGTTACTAATTTTATGAAAGGTGTCAATCGTTCTCTGGAAGAAGCGGCATTGATCGATGGAGCAAGTTATTTTCAGATTTACAAAAATGTTATGTTGCCGATGACAGTGCCGGCAATCTCTACAATTTCTATTTTCAACTTCCTGGGTGCATGGAACAACATTCTGTTCCCGTTGTTGTTTATCAATGATAAGAACTTAAAGCCGATCGCACTGGGATTGTTGAACTTTAATGGAGAGCGTGGAAGTGATTACGGTCCGTTGATGGCGGCAATTGTAATCACAGTTGCAGTTCCGCTTGTGATCTACCTCTTATTCCAGGAGAAAGTAGAAGGCGGTCTGGCAGCAGGAGCTGTGAAAGAATAGGCATGAGGAGGAAAACAAAATGAGCGAGATCAGATATAGACAGGTACATCTGGATTTTCATACCAGTGAATATATACCAGAGATTGCAGCGGATTTTGACAAAGAGGAATTTGCAAAAACATTAGAGGAAGCGCATGTGGATTCGATCACCTGCTTTGCAAGATGTCACCATGGATGGCTGTACTATCCGTCAAAAAAATTTCCGGAGCTGATTCATCCAGGACTGAAGAACAAAAACTTTTTGCTGGAGCAGATCGAGGCGTGTCATAAGCGTGGAATCAAAGTTCCGGTTTATACAACTGCACAGTGGGATGGACGAATCATGCGCGAGCATCCGGAGTGGCTTGCAGTGGATGAAAATGGAGAGTTTATTGATACACAGGGTGTTCCGGCTCCGCATTTTTATCATACAATCTGTCTGAATAGTGGGTACAGACAGTTTTTCAAGGACCAGCTTCAGGATATGATCGAAGTGATCGGTGTGGAAAATCTGGACGGAATCTTTATGGATATTTTGTTCCAGGTAGATTGTAAATGCGAACACTGTGTCAAGAAGATGCAGGCGCTTGGAATGGATACCGAATCGAAAGTAGAACGGATGCGATATGCAGAACATATGCTGGATGAATTTAAGACGGAGATCAGCGAATTTATCCACAGTATGGCGCCGGAAGCAACGATTTTCTACAATGGATCACATGTAGGACCAAGAAGTAAGAACAGCTTTAAAGAATACAGTCATCTGGAGCTGGAATCTCTTCCAAGCGGCGGCTGGGGATATGACCACTTCCCGGCAACCAGCAGGTATGCTCGTAATCTTGGAAAAGAGATGATCGGAATGACTGGAAAATTCCACACATACTGGGGAGATTTCCATTCTCTGAAAAATCAGGCGGCTTTGGAATATGAGTGTTTCCATATGCTTGCTGTAGGAGCAGGATGCTCCATTGGAGATCAGCTTCATCCAAGAGGGGTGCTGTCAAAAGGAGCTTATGACCTCATTGGAAAAGTATACAAAAGCGTGGAAGAAAAAGAGCCATATTGCCGCGACGTCAAAGCACGGACAGAAATCGCAGTGATCACACCGGAGGAATTTTATCCGGAAGATGCAAAGGACTCGGTGTTATCCCCATCTTTGATTGGGACGGTCCGCATCTTGCAGGAGCTGGGATACCAGTTTGATATCATTGACAGTCAGATGCCATTGGAATCATATCAGGTTGTGATTCTTCCGGACTGCATTTATTATACAGAAGATTTGAAGCAGAAGATGGAGGCATATCTGGCACAGGGCGGTCATGTGATCGGTTCCTTTGATTCCTGCCTTCCAAAAGACGGAAGCGATAGTATTTATGGTGTGGCGTTTGAAAAAGAATCGGAATATTACAGAGAATTTGTAATGCCAAATACGGTGATCGGAAAAGATCTTCCAAAAGAAGAATTTGTGATGTATTTGAGAGGATATGATGTAAAACCAGTTCGTGCAAAGGTACTGATGGATAAAATCAAACCATACTTTGAACGACAGGGAGAAACCTTCTGTTCTCATCAGCATGCTCCATCTTCCGGAGAAATTGGAAGTCCGGAAGCAACAATCTGTGGCAATGCAATTTATTTTTCCCATCCGATCTTTGCGCTGTATCGTAAAAATGCTGCAAGATGGTGCAAATTGATGGTGAAGGATGCACTGGAATATTTCATTGAAGAAAAGTTGGTGAAATACGAAGGACCGTCCACATTGAATATCCAGCTCAATGCACAGAAGGAGAAAAACCGAGATGTGCTGCACATCCTGCATTATATTACAGAAAAAAGATCTGAAGACATTTATACAGTAGAAGATAAAATTCCGCTGTACAATCTGGAAATACAGGTCAATGCAGATGGGAAAACAGTCAGAGAAGTCCGAAGTGTTCCGGATGAAACGCCGATTTCCTTTGTTCAGGAAGGAACATATGTGAAGTTCCGGGTAGAAAAAGTAGATGGACATCAGATGATTTGCATTCAATATTAAAAGAAAGGGATGTTCTGAAAATTTGTATAGGGATACAGGTTTTCAGACATCCCTTTTCTACAGGAGGTTTCAAGTGGAAGTGAAAAAATGGAAGACAGAAAAAGAGACCGTGATCCGGTGTATCCTTTTAAACCTGGCCGGGGTGCTGATTTATGCAATAGGGATTAATAGTTTTGCAGCGCCTCATAAAATTGCGCCCGGAGGGGCAAGTGGTATTGCGATCCTGGTGAATTACCTGACGGGATGTCCGATTGGTCTGTTTGTCTTTGTGTTTAATATTCCGCTGCTTCTGATCATTGTAGTAAAGAAATACTTTCCGCTTTCTTTTGTATTTCGAACGCTGGCATCTACGGCATTGCTGTCTGTTGTTACAGATCTGGTGATTGTCAGAATTCCGGTATACAAAGGAAATCCGCTTCTGGCGTCTATGTTTTGCGGAGCTATGATGGGAATTGGTCTGGCATTGGTACACATGGGACAGTCCAATACAGGAGGTATTTCACTGCTTGGTCTGATCATGCAGAAATGCAATCCACAGTTTCCGGTGGGAGCATGGATTTCTGGACTAAATATTGCAGTTGTACTTGCTTCGGCAATGGTATATCGTAATATTGAAAGTTTATTATATGCGGTTGTGACTGTGTATATTTCCGGGATGTTCATGGATCATATGCTGGAGAATGCAGATGCCAAAAATTTGATGATCGTGGTGGCAGAGTCTACAGACAAGGTACGTCAGATTTTTTTGGATCGGAAAATTGGAGTGACAGTCTTAAAAGGAGAAGGCGGGTATTCCAGTGAGGTGCAGCGTGTGGTTATGTGTGTGTCAGAAAAGAAAGAGTGTGAACTTTTACAGGAAAGAATCCATCAGGTCGATGACAAAGCCCTGGTGATCATTACAGAAGCAGAAAAAGTAGCAGGAAAAGGATTTAAACATTTGACATAGGAGGATGACAAAAATGATCGTATTGGCGGAACAGAAAAAAGCATTCGTGCGGGTGGCGTTTATTGGAAAGAAAGAAGCAGAAGATTTGACTTATGTGTCAGCTGATTACCAGGCTGTATCCAGAGTGGGCGGAGTAGATCAGAACTTGACCGTATATATTGGTCAGGGAGAGGAACCGCTTACGATCCGAACCATTCAGGAGCTGTCAGCAGGGGCGGCCAGTGCCCTAAAAGGAATGGGAATTCAGGAGTATGAGATGAACATCCGTCCATTTCTGGAAGCAGCAGGAATCCGTGCAGTGAGCGCTGTGATTGAAGGGATCTACACAGGCTCGTATGAGATTTGCCTGCCGGGGGAACAGGCAAAAAAAGTTCCGGATGTGACATTGACGGGAATAGATGAAAATCTCTATTCCAAAGCACAAGGAGAATTGAAACAGGGAATTTCTCTGGCTGAAGCACAGGTGTGGGCAAGAAATATGGTGAATGCACCGGGAAATCTGCTGCATCCGATGGATTTTGCAAGAGAGATCATGGATCGAATGAAAGATACGTCAGTAGAATGTGAACTGATCGTATACAGCAAATTAAATGCAATGGGGATGGAAGCTCTCACCAGTGTAGGAAAGAGCAGTGAGAATCCACCGTGTATGCTGGTTATGCGTTATCGGGGGAATGAAGAGGGACCGGTTACAGGATTGGTTGGAAAAGGCGTGACATGTGATACAGGCGGATACTGCCTGAAACCGGCAGGCTCTATGATGGGAATCAAAGGAGATATGGCAGGCGGTGCAGCAGTGGCAGCGGCGATTTATGCATTGGCTGTGAATCAGGTCAAGACGAATGTAACAGGTGTAATCCCTATGTGTGAGAATCGGATCAGTCCATCGGCACTGGTTCCGGGAGATGTGATCGGGTCATATGGAGGAAAGAAAATTGAAATCTGCAATACGGATGCAGAAGGACGTCTGATCCTTGCAGATGCTATGGCATATATGGTGAAAGACGAAAAGGCAGACAGAGTAATAGATATTGCGACATTGACCGGAGCGGTAGTCGGAATGCTGGGATTTTCTACGGCCGGACTGCTGTCGGATGATGATGCGTTCTGCGACACGTTTTTAAAAGCAGCAGGACGCAGTGGCGAACGCTATTGGAGACTCCCGATTTTTGAAGAGCAAAAACAGATGATTGAAAGTAAGATTGCAGATATTAAAAACATGGGGCGGGATTACTGTGGAACGATTACAGCCGGTCTGTTTATTCAGGCTTTCGCCCAGGGGCGCCCATGGATCCATCTGGATATTGCGGGAACTGCATGGACAGACAACCCGCTGTACCAGGGACAGCCGCAGGGAGCAACCGCTGCGGGAACATCCAGTTTGTATTATCTGTTGGCAGGAGGAGAAGAGACATGTTTTTAGAGGAAACGAAGGTAAATATCCAAAAACAGTTTACAGGATTTGTGAAAAGATTTCAGAATGCAGGCAAAGAAATGGAAGAAAAGATTGCAGCAGAACCGGAAGAAATCGCATTGCTGCTGCAATACTTATATGCCAATATGCCATTTAGTGATGTGGCAGATTACTCCTATGAGATGTTTCGGGAGTTTGCAGCACATGGTGTGCAGTTAAGAAAAGAACAGATCTGGAAGGGGGAAACCCGGATTCCGGATGAGATCTTTCTGGATTATGTCGTATTTCATCGTGTTAATACAGAGGGAATCACTTCCTGCAGACCATTATTTTATGAGCAGCTTTGTGAGCGTGTGACAGGAAAACAGATGGAAGCGGCAATCCTTGAGACAAATTACTGGTGCGCAGAAGAGGCAACCTATCAGGCAACGGATGACCGCACCATTTCTGCTGAGGCAGTATACCGCAATGGAATCGGACGTTGTGGAGAAGAATCTGTATTTACAGTGAACGCACTGAGAAGCATCGGAATACCGGCAAGGCAGGTATATGCGCACCGTTGGGCACATTGCGATGATAACCATGCCTGGGTGGAAGTGTGGTGTGAAGGTACGTGGCATTTTCTCGGGGCATGCGAACCGGAGGAAATACTGGATCTGGGCTGGTTTGTCAATGCTTCTTCTCGCTCCATGATGATCAATTCCAGAATTTTTGGGTCTCAGAGAGCAGATGGAGATGTGATTGAGCATCCAGATGTAACATCCGGGGTCAATCAGCTGTCCAGATATGCAAAAACGGTAGAATTGGAACTCTTTGTGACAGAAGAAGACGGAACTCCTGTGGCAGATGCGGAGGTCAGTTTTGAACTTCTGAATTATGCAGAGCTGGTTGCAATTTCCAGAAAGAAAACAGATGCTGATGGAAAAGTGATTCTTAAGACAGGGAAGGGAAGTTTGTTTGTTTCCGTGTGGAAGGACAAGCGGCATGTGACTTCTGTTTTAGATACGCGAGAAGTTGTTTCGCAGACCCTGGTGCTTACGGAAAAAAAGTCTGAAAAAGAATGGAAGTCCTTTGATATGATCGCGCCGTCAGATGCTCCGGTGAATACAAAAAGACCAACCACGGAGCAGAAAAAGGAAGGGACAGAAAAATTCCGAAAAGCAGTGGAAAAACGATTGGAGAAAGTGAATGGTTTCTTTGGGGAAGAAGCAGGAAATGTCCTGGAGAACAGCAAGGGAAATCACGTAGAAATCCAGAAATTTTTAGATGCGAAAACACCAAATGCTCTTTGGAAAAAAGCGCTGTTGGATCAGTTGAGTCTGAAAGATTACAGAGATTGTAAGGCAGAAGAACTTTTGGAGCATCTGGAGGAGGCCTGTGTATGGGGACATACGCTTCCTTTGGAGATTTTTACAAAATATGTGTTAAGCCCGAGGATTTCACGGGAGCAGCAGAGCGCATACCGTAAAAAGATTCAGGAATATTTCTGCGAAGAACAGAAAGCAGACTTTCGGAAAAATCCACAAGAAATCTGGAATTGGATTTGCAAGAATATTCAGGAGGATCCGTCAGCAGAATATGAAGAACTTCTGACAACGCCGGCAGGAGTCCTTCGTTATCAGCGTGCCAGTCAGGAATCAAAAAAAGTACTCTTTGTGGCGATCTGTCGTACATTGGGGATTCCGGCAAGGCTGAATCCGCTGGATGGAGAAATGCAGTATTATGAGGAAAACACATTTTTTAATGTGGATAACTTTCAGAAAGAGGCGGAACCATGTGAAAAAACTGCACGGATCCATTTGAAATCAGGAGATGAGACAAGATGGGTTTATATGCAGAACTGGACCATTGCAAAAAAGGCAGAGAGCGGATATTGCTGGGATACCCTGCAGTTAGGGGAAGGATATCAGGGAGAAGCAGATCTGGATGTAGAGGCAGGAATGTATCGTGTGATTACAACCAATAGACTGCCGAATGGAAACCAGTTTGCAGCATATACAGAATTTGATGTGAGGCCAGGGGAAGAAAAAGAAATCAAACTGGTGCTTCGAAACGCAGAATTGAAGGATATGCTGGAAGAAATTCCTTTGGAAGAGTTTATGGTAGAAGATGAGCAGGGAAGAAAAATTTTGGGAAGTCAAAAAATCAAAGAAGGTACCTCGTTGTTTATCTGGCATGAGGTTGGAAAGGAACCAACGGAACATATTTTAAATGAACTTCGGGAGAGAAGCCAGGAATTTGCAGCTCTTGGAAGCAGAGTGAATTTAATCCTGAAGAACAAAGAAGAACAGGCAGATCCGACGTTTGCAAAGACGAAGACAGAATTACCCGGAGCAGCGGTGTACTATGATGAGGGAACGGAAAATATCAATGTGCTGGCACGAAGAATGTATGGAGATCCGGATAAACTGCCATTGATCCTGGTTGTCAAAGAAGGTATGCAGGGAGTATATTCTGCAAGTGGATATAATGTAGGAACCGGAGATATGCTGCTTCGTATTCTGAACAGTGGGGTGTAAAAAGAACGGATGTTATTGAGGAAAAGTGTTGACCAGTTTCTTTGAGTCATTTATAATAAACATAACTGTTGAAGATGAAAAAGGGGGCGGCGGCTATGTATGCATATTTCTGCAATATAAAGAGACAGCTGGGGAAAGTCTGCCGTTTTGAGACCTGCTTATGATTAAAATAGGATGCATGGGTGATCTTATAGAAAGAGAATCTGTGCATTTTTTATTTTAAAAGAAAGGTAGAAAGGATAAAGGAGAAGAAGTATGAAAAAGAAACAGGTTATAGCAGTCAGCTGTGCGATCATGCTGGGGGCAACGAGTGCCGTTGCGGGACTTTCGGTGCCTGTTCAGGCGGAAGAAAGTATGAGAATGCAAGGTGGAGATGAGATTCGCCTGGCGGATGCCGATGGTATTACAATTCCGGAAAATCCAAAAAATGTGGCATTGGGGAAAAAGACAAAGTCAAGTTCACAGGAAACAGATTACCTGGGATCGGATAAACTGGTAGATGGAAGCGGAGATAAAAGCTCCAGATGGTCAAGCGCAAGAGGATTGGGAGAACAGAGCATAGAGATTGATCTTGGAGCAGAGTATCTGTTAGAAGGAGTGAATCTCTTCTGGGAATCAGGAAAAGCCAACAGCTATTCGATTCTTGTATCAAGTGATGGAACAACATGGGAGTCTGCCTATAGAAATGAGTCCCATCCTTCCAGCACCCAAGACTTTATTACATTTAAGGCTCCGGTAAGAGGACAGTATGTAAAACTACATATTGACAGTATTTCCAATAAAGATCCTCTGACTCCGCCGGTTCCTGATTGGGATACGATCTCCTTATATGAGATTCAGGTCTTGGAAACTCAGAATGTTCAGGTGGACAAAACCAACCTGAAAGAGATGTATGATGCTACCAAAGGGTTAGAAGCAAAATACAATACGAACAGTCCAAAGATTATTGAAAATTATAAAAAAGCAATTTCTGAAGCGGAAAGACTTTTGGCAGATGGAGCGATAACGACACAGGATGAGATCGAGAAAGCAACAGCAGAGTTGGAAAATCGATACTACTCTTTTGTAGTCGAAGAAATGAAGTATTATTATTCACCAAATCAAAAATATTTTGATTACAATCAGTATACAACGGAGTCTGTCATTCCACTGAGAGCTGCCTATGCGGCAGCAGGAAATTATAATCCGAATCGCCCAACGGAAGAATTGAAGAAGAATTATGCAGATTTCCTGAGCGCAAAGGAGAAGGTACAGTTAAAACCGGAAAATCCGCGTGGTATGTATATAGGAATTAATCCGGATTTCAACTCTCACAGTGTGTCTCAAGCTGGTGAATTTGTATTCCAGGATTATTTGAAGGTCAATGAAGATGGAACCAAGACTCCGATGCTTCATATTGAATTTAAAAATACAGGAATTAATCCTGTTACAGGCCAGAAGATCACAAATAATTCTTATCTTTGGAAATCTTCTGATTTTAATGACGCTTATATCATGTTGGATTGGACGCCATATTACCCGACGGAAGAAGAGCAGGGAGGATCTGACTGGCTGAACGATTATATTGAAAATGTAAGCGCCGAAGGATTTACTGCAGATGTTCCGATGAAACATGGTCCGGGTATGTACACGGTACATATGACATCAGGACGGATGAAAAGAATAGATTCCCATGGAATTTATTATAGTAATGAACATGCACTGCAGCAGGAGATGACGGTTGATGTATCTTATTCTAACGTAGGGGAAGCGGGAGAAGTAACTCCGACAAACCAGGATGTGACCGTGACTCTGACAGCAAACGAACCTGTTCAGGATATTGAAGGATGGACTCGAGTATCCGATACAGTGCTGACAAAAGCTTACAGCCAGAATGGAACCTATAGCGTTACGGTAGTTTCCAATGACAATCAGCAGAAAGAAGTGACCTACACGGTAGCAG
>ERZ1106969.1179-NODE-1179-length-19827-cov-19.157698_pt1 | contig 19827 bp, 20 predicted proteins | sample MGYA00403685_ERZ1106969 | MGnify/ENA primary metagenome ERZ1106969 (study PRJEB35170, sample SAMEA104062416) | human gut metagenome | biome: human gut; feature: human-associated habitat; material: faeces | place: Denmark | collected 2012-05-18 ... | reverse complement strand
GTCATCGGGCATTATCTGAACATAAAACACTATCAGTAAGTTGGAGTCATTACCGATTTGGTGAAGGGTAAGCAATAAGGGTAGCAGAGTTGATGTTAGTGACTGTGTTTTGTGAAAAGATTGCGAATGTTAAGGTGGGTGAAATCATTTCACCCTGTGTTAATATGACAGGCGACAGAGTAAGTGTATTGAAGAACGGATTTTCCATGGATGAAGAGTTGTTGTTAATCGATAAAAAGGTGATATTTGATAGTGCCAGAATGACATTGGCTAATGGTAATAAGATTATTAAAATCTCTGAGTCGGAGACAAACCTACTTCTTGCCTTCCATCGCGGTATATATAAAAAAGAAGATATCATTGATTTCGTCTGGAAGAATCGTGCGGGTTGTGTTTCAGAATCGAGTTATTACAAGCTTATTAATCAAATGCGGAATAATTTTTCGCTCGTTGGTTTGAAAGCGGACGATATTGTTACCCGTCCACGAATTGGTGTTTCGTTGTCACTGCCATTAGAACCGTTAAAAAAACAACGTTCGGAAGCAGGCGAACAGACCAGCGATACAGCGCGGGGTAAAGACAGTTGTCAGACTCATCTCGCGGAGGGTAAAAAATTTACCGCCAAAATACGTCTTCTGGTGCTGACAATGTTGTTGATGCTGTTAACGGCTATAGCGATGCTATTTCAACATGCACCTGTGCAAAATAAACACAAAAGCACCTTCAGGATGCTTGGTGATAAGGATGGCTATATCTTCTTCAAAATGGCGAGCGATAAAGTGACATTTAAGGAGGTGGTTTCGGCCTATAACACCCTGACGCTACCGCTATGTCGCCAGAACGGACATTATCTTTATTACCTCCGGGAGCCGAACATGAATCTTTTTTTGCAGTGCCTGAATCCTGTTGAAACGGCGGTACCAAAATGCATTACCATCAAAGAGCGTTACTAATTATCCTGTGTGGTCTGCTCTGCGCATGTATGGTGCTGGCAACGCAGGTGTATCGGGGAGCCAGACGCGATACGGAAGAAGTGAATAACCTTATTTGCACTGCTAAATCAAATGTTTATATAAAGTCGCGAAAATTAATTTTGAGCGGAACATTGGTGCTGGACTTGAAATCCAATCGGATTGCTATTCATTACGCCGTGCAGGATCAACAGCTGGAGCAGCGGTTATTCTTTCAGGACATCACCATCAGTGCGCCTAACCGCATTGGCCCGAAAACCTACACTTTCCGGATTGAAGCCGTACACAAATTTGATTCGGATACGACGGGGGAGATGTTTTCCTGGCTGCGTCTCCTGCAACCGGCAACCGTGAATGAGCTGACGATAAACAAAGTCGGTCAGCGAACCTATCTTTTTTCACTAAACCGGCAGATCTATAATTTTTGCACAACCAGCGGTAGCACCAAGGCATAATGGGGCTTGCGGTCAGCTATACCACCGCACATCCATTCGTGAATGAGAGGCGAAACCAGTGAAGCTAAAACTATCGTATATAATTTGTGCAGTGCTGGTGCCGCTGGTCATGATGCTTACGTTAGCACTGCTGGTCAGTGTCCTGCAGTTTAAACAGGATGTCGCCCTGAGTGCGAAAACCTTATTACGTTTTAGTGAAGATGTCTCAACTGCTTCGTGGCGGGTCACCGGGCAAGCCGTAAAATTAGCGGACAGGCCCTGCGCTGAAATTTTGTCGGAGCTTAACCGTACCCGCGCCTTTACTCCTTATATTCGTGATATTGGTTTGCTGGAAAAGGGCAATCTGCTCTGTTCCTTTGTTAGCAGAGAGCAGGCGCATCCTTTTCCTCTGCCACCAGGTAAAACGCTCCCAACGCCGCTACCTGCCAGGTGGGTTCGCTCATTTAGCTGGATGGCCGGTGGGCCTGGCAGGCCCGCGGTGGTTTACACACAGCAAGTCGCGGCGGATAAAGCGGCGTTTGTTATCGTCGATTCTCGGTATGTCCAGGAGCTGATGGATGTACTCTCAGAGGAGAGAGAGGCCGTTTTCAGCCTGAGATTTGGCAAAGGCGATGCCATTATCAGTCAACCAGCACAGTATGATCGAATAGTGATGACCCAGAATTACGTCACTGACGACGGAAAGATTTCTCTTACCGTCGCTGCGCCTCTTGGCACATTGACGGCAGTTTGGATGAAATCTCTGCTCATTTTTATCCCTCTCTCGTTTTGCTTCTCATTTTTGACCCTGGTTCTTTACCGGCATTGGTCGAAAATGCGGATGTCCATGGCGCGAGAAATTATCCGCGGTATGAAAAATGCGCAGTTCACGGTGCATTATCAACCAGTATTTAACGTCAACCGCGGTAATTGTGGTGGGGTAGAGGCATTAATGCGTTGGCCTCTTCCCGATGGTCGTTTTATTACACCCGACATTTTCATCACCGCCGCAGAAAACGAAGGTATGATCGTTCCGCTTTCGCGGCATCTTTTTAAGCTCATCGCCGAGGATGTCGAAAGGTGGCAGGTCGCCGAAGGCTTTTATATCAGTGTTAATATTTCGCCTGAACACTTGGTGCATGAGAGCTTTATTGAAGACGTTGAGTTGTTACAGGCAAGATTAGGCAATCTGCGTCTGATGCTGGAGCTCACCGAACGCAGCCTCATTGTACAACCAGCACTTGTGTCAGATAAGCTGATACGGCTACGTGAGAAAGGCATATTGATAGCGATAGACGATTTTGGTACCGGCTACTGTTCGCTTTCTTACCTCCAGCAGCTACCCGTTGATTATCTGAAAATCGATCGTACTTTTGTCGATACGATTGATACCAGCGGTAGCGACGTGCCCATTCTGGATACCATTATCATGCTTAGCCATAAACTCGGTCTTAATATCGTTGCGGAAGGCGTGAGTTCAGAGCATCAATTGAGCTATATTCTCGATCATAACGTAGGATTTATACAGGGCTATCTTTACGCAAAGCCTATGTGTTCATCTGATTTTACGCGCTGGCTTGATACGCGTGCCAATGAGCAAAATGACAGGATTAAATGCAAAAAATGTTCAATAAATCAGTAACCACTGAGGTAACATAATGGTTTAACCTGAACGACGCATTCTTAACAGAAGGTCTTATGAGTAAGAAAAAATACCTAATTGATAAGAAAGTCATTCTTGATTGCGAAAAGATGACGCTGTCGTGCGATCGCGAAAGCTTGAGAATTTCTGAATCCGAATGCAATTTGCTTATTGCTTTCCATGAAGGGTTATTTAAGAAGGATGACTTAATTGCCTGGGTATGGGGACGAAAAGGCGTAGTGGTTTCCAGTGCGAGCTATTATAAATTAATCAACCAGTTACGCGGTTCATTTGAAAAGGTCGGCCTTCCCCCTTCAGCGGTATTAACGCGTCCTAAGGTCGGCGTAACGCTCTCGGTATCCATCGAATCATTGCCTGATGCTTCAACATCCGCAATGCAAAATATCGCCAGCGATACCGTTGCGCCAGTTGCAGACGCGTCGCCAGAACCAACGCAAATTTCTCAGTTTACCATCAGGAAAGAATGTTTTTTTTTAATCGGCGCAACGTTATTCTTGCTGGTAATGATTTATATATACCACAACAGTAAGCCAGATTATTTTTCTGAATTGGGAACCTATAACGGATATACCTTTTACGGTGTTACAGAGGATAACCGTACTCTTGAGGATGCGGTGGGGGCTTTTTCCGAGTTGAGCCCGCAAGTCTATAAGCAAAATGGCAATTTTATTTATTATATTCGTGTCCCTAATACCAATATTTTTGTTCAGTGTCTGAATCAACTGAATGTTTCGGAGCCCAAATGCATCACTATCAAAGAACGGTACTGAACAGCATTACGCTGCTTATCCTGGCGGTATCCTTCGCGTTACTGATTTTACATGTACGTCAACAACGCTACCCTTTATCAGATTTGAACGCTTTTTTATGTACTACCAGGACGGTAACCTCAGTTCAACCGGGTAATTTTCACGCTGATGGCAATATCGTCCTTGATTTCAAAAATAAACGCATTACGCTTCAATATGACATCATCACCGCACAGCAGATAAAAAAACTGTTGTATCGCGATGTATATATAAAAAGCCTGAAGAGGCCGGGGGCCGGAATTTATACATTTGATGTTGATTCGGTAAAGGTATTTTCTTCTGATACTGCCGGTGATTTTTTAGCACATTTTCGCTTGCTGCACCCCGGTGCCGCTAATGAAATAAGAGTCACCAGAGTCGGTAATGGCACCTATTTGTACTCAATAAATCGTCAGATATATAACGTTTGTACCTTGCAGTGAACCTGGGTTTGCGTTGACAATAGTTTTTTATCTTGTAATATCAATAGCTTACTAAATCATACTTTTTCTGAAAGTGACGGTAAAATATATGTAAGACTAATTTCATAATTTTCTCTCGATTTTTATGGTTATATTGCTGCCGCAATCGGTCTTCTACGGTGATTGCTTGTTGATAAGCATTGAGTTATTTACCAGTAAGGAGCTTTACATGCAGCGTATTTTTTCACCATGGATTATGGCGGCACTATTATTTTCGCCCGCATTAGCGGTAGCGATGGAAAATCATACCCTCTCGGTTGGCTATGCCCAAACGCACCTTAGTGCGTTAAAGAACTCTGCCAGTAAAGATCTTCGTGGCCTCGCACTAAAATATCGTTATGAGTTCAATTCTGACTGGGGGGTATTAACCTCTCTTACCGCCACTCGTCATGAAGTACAAAATTACAAGTGGGACGCGGGGAAGTTACATAAAGATGGGGATAATACTACCAGCTATAGTTCGTTAATGATTGGACCGACCTATCGGTTTAATGACTATATTAGTTTGTATGGTAATGTCGGCATGGCAGAAATGAAGATAAAAAACCGGGATAATCATTCCTCTTCAGAAAATGCTTTTGCCTATGGAGCAGGCGTTATTTTTAATCCATTAACGAATCTTTCCCTTGGCCTCTCATGGGAAACGGCCAAATTACTTTTCGTTGATACAAATACATTTGGTGTGAGCGTAGGTTATCGTTTCTAATACCTAAAACGCCTCTGTTTATGGCAAGGAATACATTATCTCAAAAAAATAAAATATCATGACGACGATAAGAGATATTATGGACCCTTAAGATAGTTATACTTGATGGTAGTTTAAATCGTAAATCTCCCTGGAGCTCCCTGGGAAGTATATTTTATTGCCAGCACAATGCGCCTCAACATTCGACTGGTTTCGCAACTATTGGATTATTTTTAGCAGAATTGATTAAGGTATTAACATGAACAAAAAAATGGTCTTTCTGGCCGCTTTTATGCTAACAGCTTGTAGCGCTAACTCCTTACAACATGGCGCTGAGGGAGTACGTATAACACATAACGAACCTGATGCTTCGTGCACCTATTTAGGGGACGTGACTGGTAGCCAGGGTAATTTTTTCACGGGAGGATGGACGTCAAATAGCAACCTCGAGACGGGGGCCCGAAATGATCTAAAAAATAAAGCGTGGAAAATGGGGGGGAACGTCGTGGTACTGTTAACCCAAAGAGCGGGTCAGACCGGTAGCGTCTATCATGGCACAGGTTCAAGCCAGCAAACAAACGTTACATTAAGCGGCACGGTTTATCGGTGTCGGTGATAATATCTCTATCTTGATAACCTCCTGAGGATAATGCAGGTAGTAAAGTTTAAACTATGCTGCCTGTTCAACTCCCCCTTTCTTTATAACTATATAGCGAAGTGGTTAGTAGCGGTGTCATCGACCCATCATTTCTGTCGGGGAATGTTTATTGCCTGACTGATAGCGTAAACCTGTGGCGATTCAGACCACTTAATGGATGATTATGCCCAAAAAATAGCAGGTAATGAGTCACCCTGACAAATCATCCATAGCTTTAGTTAGCGCAATACAGTAGTGGCCTTGAACCAACTTTTATCAGGAAGCTATGTTCATTTTGTTTTGAGATGATATAGCTTATTTTTTCATCCGGATAAACGTAAAAATCTGGCAGGATGGTGGCCAGGAACGTATCCGATACAGAATCAATGTTACCGTATCGGTTTATTTCTCGGGAGTGGAAATGATGAGATTCATGATTTTTGACCATATCATAAATGACGTCTCTTCTGATGTGGCCCTGCAGTTTCCCTCCATCCAGATAACTACCGCTGACCGCAACAGTGCCCTTGCTTTCATCAAGCGAATACATGAAATTTAACGTCAAGTTAGTTTGTGTATTACCCTTGAACACGACGAGCGATGCCGTGCACTCTTCCTTATGATGTATTTTATCGTTCAGCAAATTATAAAAAAGGCCCAGCATAGCGCCAGAAATAAAAAAGCCAAAAGCAAATTTTATTCTATTCATATACTATTCCACGAAAAGAGAGAGTAACACATCCGGCAGAAACCTTCTCGCTGTAACTTTTTCTGCAAATAAAGACTATAAATCCGGGAGACATTTGCGACATCGAAAAATAAACGAAGGGATACTTCTTACAATCAAGTCCGGATTTGAATATCAAAGATTTATAATAGTTAAATTTATCAACTTTAGCATGGTTATCATCTTTGGTATAAAAATGACACCCGCGATCGTTTTCAACCAATGTATAGCTGCTAAAAAAAGGTTTTTCATCATGAAAATGCCAAATGTAATGAAAAGACAAACAACCCGCCAGTAAACTTAACAGCATGATCAAGAACGTTGTAGCCTTTGCACCGATGTTTTTTCTGGTGGCCGTTTGCACGATATCACCAGACTCTGTGGTCGGATTTTTTTCAGCGACGTCATCCTGGCTTATGATGGTGATGTCATTATAACTTTCTGAATTTAAAGGTTTTTCATCCATCCTCTCAACGTTAACGTTAGGATTGATATGAAAGCCTTTTCGCGGAACCGTCACGACTATCGAATTATCAGTTTCCCCGACATCGCGCAGTCCGCGCCTGACTATCGATATGTTTTGATACAGGGTATTTGCCGGGACCAGAATCCCTTCATCTTCCCACACTTTTTTAAAGAAAACTTGCTGACTGACCAGTTCCGGAGTGGCTTCCAGTAAAAGAACAAGACAGTGGCTTGCCGGAGCCGTCAATGTGACGCTTTGAGCCGGGTTTTTCAACGAGATTAACCGCTTATTTTCAGGCCAAAATTCTATATTTTTGTTTATGATCCAATACATATGCTATACGCGGCTTATATGTTAAAAGAGATTAAAGGAGTAAGGAGGTAATCGGTGTTGATGGAATTACGATCATTATAGCTAATTATATGATTGAGAAAACATATGTGACTCCTTAAATTTTAATACTTCGCTTTTCCGCCCTGTCGAACGCCGCATAAAGCACCATCATCCTTTCGCGTATTAGCTGGGTAACGGTCGTAAATTCGCTGAACTCTGGGATAAACATCTGCATTTAAAACGCAATAAACCTAGTAACTACAATTGGTTATTGTCTAATCTATGCTTTTTTAGCCAGCATCCAAGAGCATCGTCATCCTTAGCGTAGAAAGCCTGGCATCGGGATAACGATGGTTTCGTGTTAAACAAGATGTTTTTTTGCTGATGGGAACCCGTAGCCCTCTTCTTGCGTGATATAAGAATCGTTTATCATGTCTGCCTGGCACGTAGGGGCGGCGCCGGTGCAGCATTTGCTAAGGTTGGTCATTAGTTCTGTTTTATTTATTATAACCACCATTATTCAAGGTTTTTAATGTATTATTTAATTTCTCATTCAACAGGTGTTTATTATATCGTGGCTATGTTATGATCAAAAAAAAGGAGGAACTATGTTTTCTTATATTATGCTGGGAACCAATGACCCTCAAGCTTCATATAAATTTTATGCGCCTTTGATGCGTGTGCTTGGTCATCCTCTGGATGGGCGTAGCGAAAAAGGCGCCGCATGGGGAACATTCAAAGATAACCATACTACCGGATTATGCGTTGGCATGCCGTTTGATAATCTACCCGCCACTCGCGGCAATGGCGTTATGGTAGCGCTGAACGCGGTATCCGTTGACATGGTCCAGGAACTTTATCGATTAGCGATAGAGAATGGAGGAGAGGATGAAGGTCCACCAGATTATCGTCCACATTACGGCGCTGATTTTTATAGTGCTTACGTACGCGACCCTGACAAAAACAAAATCGCTTTTGTTTTTTATGACGCGTCTAAAAGATAGAATACCTAAAACGGTTTCCTGCGGATAAAACTACCTCTCCCTGTGATACTCATTTGTTTTAGCGGTCTGGGAAGCCGTTATAATGGCTTCCCGCTTGAATAACTGAATGGTATATCTCTGCAAAATCACTGATGAGGCATCGGGAGTTACCGGCAGGCAATCGCGTCAAGCTGAAAGAGCATACCTGCAGCTCCTCCATCATGGGCAAACTCGGTTTGGATAGATTTTCTGGCTGGATAATTGCCGTTAAATCTCTGGCGCATGATCTTTTCCATTATTGGGATATGCCACACGTCACGAAACAAAGCATCAATTTTAACAACTGACTCCAGCGTCAGGCCGATAGCGTTAAGCCTTTCACTCAAGTTATCGAAGGCACCATTTATCTGTTCCTCGATAGGTTTTCCGATGTTCCCGAGACAGTAACTCACAAAGACCAGACCACGGGTTTCGACCACACCGGATATTGCCAGGCTTTCATTGACTTCGTGCCTTATAATAGTAACCATTATTAATCCCTTTAAATTTAATAGACTGAAAGGAAGACTGGTTGCAATCCTCAAGTGCATGCCAAACTCATATGTTCGATAACGTATTATCCCCAAAATGCAACATAGTAAATTCTTGATTTCCTGTGTTAGGGATAAATTTGTGACCTGGGGATTAAATGTATTTTAACTTGAACAAATCATCTCACTTAACGCTGAACACGTCACGCTCATGCCACATGAAACGCCCTTAAAAAATCTTAAAGGTTCTTAATTATTACTTAAATTCTTAAGAGTCTAAGTTTTAACTTGTTGATTAATAAGGTTATGGTGCGTTTTATGTCTGGCCATTCAATTATTGGTGTGAAGGGGGCGTGAGATATTAATGAACACCCGCGAAATTTTTTTTGTTAATAATATTTTAAATTTGAATGCGTATTTAAACGAAATAATAACATGACGGTTAAGGCTGTAACCAATAAAAACTCAAAACTCAAAGGAGCGCTTGCTATTTTGAAAATAAAAAAACAAGGTAAAAGAAGAGGTAATGGCATTACGCATTATGATAAATGTACATCGAGCCCTTTTACACAGTCGTAAAAGTCATGGCGCATCTTTTATAGGCTGGAAGAAGGATTTTATCAGGCGCTAATGATGCACAGTTAAAAATTCTTAATAAGACGTTTTCAGGTGCATGGCAATAACGTGGGCGTTATGTTGCTGCTCAAGGCCATTCATATGATATGGCTCTGCAACACTTTATAGCAATATGCCCCGAAGCACCTCGGTGGCTTATATTAAGGATAATGATGTATGAAAAAATTATCAGCAGCTGCGTTTGCATTTGGTCTGTTATCTGTGTCTGTATCTCAGGCATTGGCGGCGGATGCCACCGTTAACTTCAGCGGAACCATTCTTCAGGAAGCCTGCAGTGTAGATACTTCAGACAATACTGTTAACGTTCAGCTAGGCACCTACGGTGCTGCTCAATTCCCGACGGTAGGGACAACGACCCTTCCTGTTCCTTTCGCCATCAACTTAACGGGTTGTCCGGCTTCAGGTGGCCCGACGGCTGCACTGGTGACCTTTTCAGGGGCCGCGGATGCGGCCGGTGACCTGGCGTTGACCGCAGGCGGCGCATCGGGCGTTTCCATTAATATCAAAAAAGCAGATGGTACCAACATTGATATTAACTCTACCGATTCCGGTATTGCACTGACTAGCGCTACGACCCAACAGCTCCGCTTTACCGCTAATTACATCAGTACTGCGGCTTCTGTCACCGCAGGCGCGGCTAACGCCGTCGCCCAGGTAAACATCTCTTATATGTAATTTTTGACATGCAGCGGAGGTGGTAACACCTCCGCTACCGGAGTATTAATGAAAGCGTTACTTGTTTTATCTTTAATGACGTCATGTTTGATTTTTTCAATAAATAGTCATGCGGCGGTTTCGGTCGGCGGGACCCGCCTGGTTTTTCATGGTGATGAAAAAGAAGCATCGATTACTGTAAGCAATACGGACAAGGGCATTCCCGTTCTTATTCAGTCATGGGTGGACGAAGGGGAGAATAGCAAAGCTAAGGCTCCGTTTATGATTACCCCACCATTGTTTCGTCTTGAGCCCGGCCAGGACAATACTTTGCGCGCGGTTTTTACGGGGGCAAACCTTGCGCAAGACCGTGAGTCATTATTCTGGCTAAACATTAAGACGATCCCTTCAGTTAAAAAAAACGAGGTACAGGAAAATACATTGCAGTTGGCGATCAAAAAAAGGCTGAAATTTATTTATCGTCCTTCAGCTGTAAAAGGCTTGCCTGAAGAAAACGCGGATAAACTTGTCTGGAAAAAAATCGGTAACCAGATTCAGGTGACTAACCCAACGCCGTTTTACATGAACTTCAGCGTCATTACGGTGGGCGGAAAGACGTTTAAACCCACCTTGCCAGAGCAGACCTATGTGGCACCAGCAACAGAACGGCTATTTACCATTCCTGCAGGAGCAGTCGGTAACACTATTAGCTGGAAAATAATTAACGATTACGGTACGAGTGGCAAAGAGTTTCACTCAAAATATTAATTTCTTCTGATTACATCTGATTAATGGGTATGGAATTTTGGGTCAGTTCAATTTCAATATGAAATATGCATGCCTCTTGATGATGTCTGCGCTATTCAATGCTCCAGCCATATCGTTTGCGGATGAGTTTTTTAATCCTGCTTTGCTTGAGGTTCGCGAAGGAGAAGGTGCGCCGACGACAGACCTCTCCGTATTTGAAGTCGTCAATGGACAGCCAGCAGGAAACTACCGGGTAGATATCTACGTCAATAACGAAATGGTGACCGCAGATGCCCGCGATGTGATGTTTTCAAAGAACCAGGATGGGAAGCTGGAGCCCTGCGTCACGTTGGCAGAACTCAGCCAATGGGGAGTTGATACGGCCTCATTTCCAGAACTCGCCGTCAGTGATAGCGAATGCGCCAATCTTGCGGGCATCCCTGATGCATTTGCCGACTTCCAGTTTAACCGCCAAAAGCTGAATCTGAGTATCCCTCATGCGGCAATGAATACGCGCAGCCTGGATGAAGTGCCTATTGAACGTTGGGATGAAGGTATTCCAGCCCTTCTCCTCAATTACAACATGAATAGCTATCAGAGCCGATATAAGGGTGCAGAAACTTACGAAAGCACGTATTTGAACCTGCGTCCCGGTCTCAATATCGGTCCCTGGCGTCTGCGCAACTACACCACCTTTGAGCATAGTAATCAGAGTGGAAGTAAATGGGACAACGTCTATAGCTATCTTCAGCGGAATATTGTCTCTTTGCGAAGCCAACTGACGTTAGGCGACAGTTCAGCACCAGCTGATGTCTTCGATAGCGTGCCGTTTCGTGGTTTTCAGATGGCCTCGGATGATGACATGCTGCCTTCCAGCGTACGTAACTATGCGCCTGTGATTCGAGGGGTTGCCCGCAGCAATGCCCTGGTCACCATCCGTCAGAATGGTTACGTTGTCTATGAGACCAAAGTGGCGCCGGGGGCGTTCGAGATCTCCGATTTGGCCTCCACCGGAGGAGCAGGCGATCTTGACGTGACCATCAAAGAAGCCGACGGCAGCGAGCAGCACTTGCGCATCCCCTACGCATCTTTGCCTGTTCTACAGCGTGAAGGTAAGTTTCGCTATAGCGTTACGGGCGGTCAATTCCGCGCCTACGATTCTCACACGGAAAAAAACCTGTTTGTTCAGGGCACCGGAATTTATGGCCTTCCGTGGGGCTTTACGCTCTACGGCGGCGTGCAAAATGCAGGCAATAAATATCAGTCATATGCGTTGGGGGTGGGTAAGAATATCGGTAGCTGGGGCGCCTTTTCCGCCGACGCCATCCATTCCCGATCCATGTCGACCGATGCCGGCAGGCAACAGGGCCAGTCGCTCCGGGTGCGCTATAGCAAAAATTTCCTGCAGACGGGAACAAATTTTACCATCGCCGGCTATCGCTATTCCACCTCCGGATTTCGCTCGCTGGAAGAAACGCTGGGTACCTACCGTAGCGATAATAACATTCCTTCTTATATCACCGATCGCCGGCGTAACCGGGCTGAGCTGTCGCTGAATCAGGATCTTGGCGATAACTTTGGGGCGTTGAATGCATCCTTGATCAGCGAGGATTACTGGCAGAACGAACGTAACAGCCTGTCGGCAAATCTGGGCTATTACAAAAATTTCAACGCGATTGGTATCAGTCTGAACTACTCCTGGAACCGGAATACCGGGCTCTATGGCCATGCCGAACAGGATAATGTGGTCTCCTTTGAGATCAATGTGCCGCTGGATAAATTCCTCAACCGGACATACGCCTCATACGGGACAACCCATGCGAGTGGAAACGGAACCAGCCACAACCTCCGACTGAATGGTTCAGCCTTTGATGATGCCAGTCTTGACTGGGGGATAAACGCGACGCTTGCGGGGCGCAGCGAACAACAAGTCGTCGGGGGTAACGTCAGCTGGAAGGCAAGCCACGGAACGTTAAATGGTTCCTACAGCCGCAGCCGCGACAGCCAACAGCTGGGGTATGGCATAGCCGGTGGGGTAGTGATTCATGAGAATGGTATAACGCTGTCCCAATCCCTGGGTGAAACTATTGGTTTAGTTAAGGCTCCTGGTGCAGAAGGCATTGGCGTCAATAACTACGCCGGTATCTCAACGGATAGTCGGGGTTACGCGGTTGTTCCGTATCTGACCCCCTATCGCCGCAATGATATTAGCCTGAATAGTAAAACCCTGCGGGACGATACCGATATCACCTATATGACCAATAAAGTCGTCCCCACCCGCGGGGCTATCGTTAGAGCAGAGTATAAAACCGCTATTGGCCACCGTGTCCTGATGACGTTAACGCGGCCTGGGGGTAAACCGGTCCCCTTTGGCGCGATGGCGTCGCTGCTTAAAAGTGAAGAAAACGCGTCAATTGTCGGTGACGGCGGAGAAGTTCTGCTGAGCGGTTTACCGCAAAAAGGGACGCTGCAGGTGAAATGGGGGAATGGCCAGGGGCAGGAAACCACCTGTCGGGCGGATTATATAGCCCATAAATCTGCTGGCGCGTCCGGTCTCTGGAACGCGACGAGCGTCTGTCAATAACTCTGCGCCCTTGAGCAAAGTAAATAGCCGTCCTTACGAGGAAGAATAAAATGAAGTGGTTTGTTTTTATGTTCGCGGCAATCGCGGCGACGCTGATGGTCACCCCTGAGGCTAATAGCGGATCGTTTGATCCGGTAACTGGTGCTTATACTACGGATCCGATAACCGTCACGCTGACGCCAAAGACCGTAGCTGTCAGCACGTCGGTAATCGCGAATGGTGAAAGGGTTTACTGGGCCACTGATAAATATCCCCAAGGAGCAGGTACGTTTTACTGGGGATCGCATACCTACACCTTGGAAAGTGCCTCTGACGTCACATTAGCCATTCCCGGTATAAATGCCAGCGGAGTCTGTACTGCAACCGGCAGCGGTACATCTCTTACCATAAACGGATGTTTTTCCTTTTCACATAATGGCACGATCTACATGGGAAAAAGCGCCTCTTGTAAATCCTTTTTTAGTTTACAGAGCAATTTAAGTTCTTTAACGAATTTTGGCGATTTTGTCGCACTTACTCTTGGCCCTGGTACAAACACTATCCAGTTGAACAAGACAGGTATAACAGACGTCAATACTACCTCTTTCACCTATCCAAGTACGACTCGATCAACAAGTTACCGCTGGACAACTTACGATATAAATCTACAGGCAACACTATCTGCCAAAACGCCGCCTTATACCTATCTTTACTGCAGCGTATCGCAAGGCCTCCGGGTCATAATGACCACTGGGGGAGTAGTTCCTAATCCTTTTGCGATGGTGCCTGCGGCCAGTAAACCCGCGTATTCCCCGACGATTAGTTACTCGCCAGCGCTCCCTATCATCAATACTATCGCCGTAAATATCCGTAATATCACCGCGATTGACATTCTCCCAAGGACGGTATTTAACACCGGGACTATCTCCGCCTGGCGCACAACCTATATGGAACAACCGCTTACCGTAACCGGGCAGGGGAATATCACCCGCGATTTTGGCGCATCCCAGAACTTTAACGTTCTTGAATCCTGGACCTGCGCGACAACAGGGCAAATCGATTTTCGAATAATGCGCGACAATACCAACGCCAACGTCTGTTCGGGGGCGACCTATACCCATCCGGTGCAGACGCCACAATCGTTGACGGCGCAGTGGAAAGCGCAAAGTTCGACCGCATCAGGCGCATGGAGCGCCAGGGCTACGGTGACCTTTACGCTGCCGTAGAGTATTGGCTTAATCGTAACGCCCGGCATCGTTTTATACTGGCGATCTCGCCGATGGCACGAGCGCGCCTCGCCTGTCGCTCAAAGAGAATGACCCTGACACGGCGGCCAGCAGTGACCGCCGCGCTGCGTTTAAGTTATACCCAAAACAATATGCTAAAAACGGTTAAAACGACAATACAAGCGATATTCAAAAACAGGCCGCCATGCATCATCTTTGCCTTTATCCCAATCGACCTGTTCACTAGTCATTTCAAAGGTTCCCTTAAGTTCCGGCCTGAATAAGAGGTAAAGAATCGCAATAGCGACAAGCAGTAAAACGATCATTGCCGGGAAACCGCACTTCATCCAGTCAAAAAAGGAGAGCCCCACCTCGGCGGCGGCAATCGCATTCGGTGGACTGACGCCATCCCGCCGATGAGAAAAATTTTTTTATTTAATAAAAACAGGGGGATGTTGAAACGGGATGCATTTGATGGTGCCGATAATAGGAGTCGAACCTACGACCTTCGATTCCAATGACGTATTTCATAAGTCATTGATTTTTCGAACCGAATGCGCTGCTCCTGAAAGGCAAAGCTGACACAACTGATCACAGTTGCCCCTGAATAATAGATCGGGGGAAAGATGAAATACAAGCCTAATGCGTATCTTGTTAAGGAAAACTCTTCGGTGTACTCCGTTAAAGTCACCATCCCGCCTTATATGCGCTCCTTGTTTGGGAATCGAACAGCGTTTATGCGTACAACTGGCACGTCCGATATTAGGGAAGCCAGGATCATTCGTGACAGAATCATGCACGAATTTTTCACTCTGCGTGAGCAACTTAAGCCTAAGCCGCAAGGAAATTGCGTTGATCGCGTGCTGAAAGAACTACGCTCAATTCACCAGTATGTAAACCAGAATGCTGGAATAGACTTTGCAACGGCTCGTGTTTGTCCTTCACTTGTCCAGTTACGTGATGAATTTATCGTTCAGCATAATGACAGGCGCAAGCTGTCTACGCTGAGTAAGTACATTAAAGCGGTTGAAGATTTTACGGCTCATTTCCGATGCAAAGATTTTCGCTTGCACGACATCAACAGAACAATGGTCACAGACTGGCTCGACAGGGCAAAACAGGAGAAAGCTAGTCAAACGCTGGCTAATTATCTTGGTTGCCTGTCCCAGCTTGTGGCACTGGCTCAGAACCGCTATCACGATGCGCCGAAAGAGAATGTTTTTACAGGCCATAAGCTGGATGTACGCCATGATCGGGAAAGCTATGAGCCGTTTACTAGGGATGAACTGTCCAAGGTGCTGGAGCTACTTGATGAAGAAATGAAAGCCGTTGCAATGGTGGGTATGTATAGCGGGATGCGCCTCAATGAAATTTGTTCTATGCAAATCAGCAATATCAAAACCGTTGAGGGGATTTGGTGTTTCGAGGTGACGGAAGGTAAGACTCACAATGCGGCTCGCCTGGTTCCAATTCATAGCAGACTGATCGCTCTCGTCAAACGGCTTATTCAGGACAACCACAACGGCTTTCTGTTCTACCATGCCAGTATCACAGAGCGTGCAGACGGCAAGCGCTCAACGTGGCATACGCAGCGATTTACACGGGCTAAGCGTAAAGCTTTAGGAGAGCAGGGGACAGAGCGTAAGGTTTTTCATAGTCTGCGAGGAATGTTTATCAGCCAGCTTGATCGGCATGGTGTACCAGAGGATAGGATCGCTTTAATAGTGGGCCATGAGCGCGGGAAAACGGAGAGTTTCAGAACCTACAGCAAAGGCGCGGGGATGAAGGAACTATCGGAGTATGTCGAGTTGATCCCCACTATTTTTTAATAGATTGTTTTTAAATAAAAAATAGGGTAAAAAAATACTTTCACATAGGAGATAAATATGTCTAGCAGTGTCTTTGTCTTAGGTGCATTCCGTGAACTACACGATATCAACGTCTCAACAAATCAAGGCAGGATGTTTATAATAAATATATTTAAAGAGAGTAATGGATTCTCAGGTGATATAGCAATATTAGATAAATTATCTAACAATAGCTCATACTATGTGATATCTAATTTACTGCCTAGTGCTTCTGATATTTTCTCTTCGGGCATTGATGCAGTGCTAACTTACTTAGCACAATATAATGACGTAATCAACGATATACACAACCCTTGCAATACCCCATTTATAAATTCCCAAGCCCAAAATACAATCATTCAGAATAAAGGCCTCAACCTGACAGTCAGGGTTAATTAAAATATAGCCGGGATTAGCCCGGCTCTTATTTTTTCAGTTTTCGTTGCCTTTGCTCGTTGAGGTAGTACCGGATAGCACTTATCTTCTTCAGCCTTATTATTCCCCTAAAATACTTTGGTTAATTTGGAAGTTCTGATCATCAAATGCCCACTCAATTCTTTGATCAGCACGTGCATCAATAAGATTGCCAAATTCAGATGATGGCTCAACTTGAATATCAACAGTTGCTTTGATATCTGGCAATGAGGGCTGATAAATCATTGACGGGCTTGCTGGCATAATTTGATTATACCAACCACCATTTTGCACTTGATTAGCATATGAGGAATCAGAGCCTGGGCTTACAAGATTTTTAACTTTAGTTGCCATATCGAGGACGTCCGGTGGCAATAGCGACTCACCAACAAACGTAGCTCCTTGCTGGAAAATATTCTGTCCCTCTGGTTTATCAGTTCCGAGAAGTCTATTTTTCCATTCTGTGATAATAGAAAGAACATCGAGCAAATCTTTAAAACCTTTAACAATCTGAGCCGTCCCCGTCCCCAAATCTTTAACCAGAGGCACCAATGAACCCATTTCAGAGGAAAGATTCTGAGTATTAATTCCTAAATCCTCTAAACCTTTACTAAAAGATGCCGCAAATTGATCACCTAATGCATTCCTGGCGTTATCGAATACAATCGACATTTGCGAGAGATTATCGATAGATTTCTGCTGTTGGCTATTAAGGGCAAGACCACTATTAATCATCATATTCATAGTATCAATTACATTTTTACCAGAAGCATCGACAGATTTAGCTAAATATGAGAAGTCGTTTATTACTTCCGCAAGCGCAGTGAATTCTGATTCAGTTAGTTTCGCGCTCTTCTGAAGGGATTTTAATAATACAGCTAACTCCACAGGCCCCTTTATATTCTGAAGCGTTTTTAATGCGCCCTCTTGAGAATAACCCCCACGGTTAACCATTATTTGCAGCCAGTCCGACATTTCACCACCACCGCTGAATGATGCCTTTCCTTGTTTGTCTTTGGTCCATTGTCCTAAACTCAGCTGTCCTATTTTATCTTGTGTATCTTTGGAGATATCACTATATTTCTCATAACTCATTGAGAAACCAGTTCTTTTTAAGGTTTCCATTCTGGCGGCGTCAGCTTCCAATGGGTTCCCACCCATAGAGGAAATCATCTTCCTGCCCTGGTTTCTCTCAATGGCCCCAGCCAGTGTTCCCGCCATAATCTGATAGGCCTGTTGGGCAGCATAAGCGGCTGCGGTTGGCCCGAGAATCTCACCGGGGATAAATGCGCTTGCCTGACGACTCAGCCAACCAGATGAACCCTTCCTATGTGGTTGACCTGACTGTTTAGCCTGTCTCCGCTGTTGTCTTGCCAGTGCCTTTTGCTGGGTCATATGGATCGCCATTTGTTGATTGAGGTCTTTTAGAGAGAGAACCCCTTGCTGGTACTGGCTCACCAGATTCTGCGCGTGGCGGGCAGCGGTAAACCTCTGAGCACCGTTTAACCCCTCAATTCTTCCAATGTCAAATAATGCCTTGCGCTCTTTTAATCGGGCATTTTCTGCTACTGAGGCTTGTTTCTGCTGTTGCTGCATCTGGATTTTAGCCGCTCTTGATTGTGCTGCTGCCAGTTTCTTCTGTTCGTTAGCCTTTGCTTTAGCGTCTGCTGCCGCTTGTTTAGCTGCTTGTTTCTGTTGTTTATCAATTTCACGCTGCTGCTTAATTTGTTGTTGATGTACTTGTTTATCTGCCTGCTCTTTGACCTTTGCTACCTGGTTGTTTGATTTAGAAAACTCCTGCTGAAGCTTCTTCATATCGTTTCTGACTTTTTTCAAACTATTTAAATCAGATTTATAAACAATCCTGTTAACCAGTGTTGCGGCTTTTACCTTAGTTGCCATATTGACATTCTCCTAATAAAAAAGCCCCTGACCAATCAGGGCAGAGGCTTTGTATAATTTATTTTTATTTATTTAGTGCTGTTACCAAACTTCGATACTCACCATCGGGGTATTGTCTACATACTCGTGCACTCAGAGTATATTTATTGAGACCAACCTTTTTCGCCAACTTTGTGATGTTGAAGAGTCGGAACATTTCGCCGTCTGTAACATCCAGGGAATACTTATTTCCCTGGGAATCTGTTAGTTCTATTTTTGCCATTTGCTGTATAATCTCCAGAGAAATATTAATAGGATATGGGCTGGTATTTGCTGCTGACCAACCCAATATTCAACAAGCAGCATTATTAGCGCTGCCGTGAAGATCATTAGCTGGAGATAGAACCAAATACAATTGAATCTGGAATGTTAACCTGTGGAAGGAACGCACTTTCGGTGTGAATAGCAGGCCAGCCCATACGGTCTACATCAGTCATATATTGATGCACAAGGCCAGGCTCACGACCTAAACGACTATGGCGAACGCCAATCCCCGTATGAAGTTTAAATCCGCCGTCAACCATAGGTACAACAGCAAAACCATTTTCACCAATATAATCTGTGATCTCAGTATATCCGGTTACATCGATAACGTTTACTGAATCCAGTTTCCAGGAACTAAACGCTGGGTTCTGACTAACGATTTTAGTAGCAAAGTTATCAGAATCGTTAAGGCTTAAGGTATATACCATGTAATCTTTGATAGACTGGTGATATTTCAAAGCTTTAGCAGCATTACCAGCAGCAAGAATGACCGTTCCCTTACGCTTTTTGGCGAGGCCAGAACCTAACTTAACGTTAATGATGCGGTTTACCTCGTCTAACTGTTCAAAAACGTTTGCTGAGGTTGCAACACTCATCACATAGGAAGTTTTAGCATTGCCTGCCAGGAAGTCAATATTTCCCTGACCTGTGTACTGTGTTTCGACTTTAAGACCAAACAGGGCATCAATTAGATATTGTTCAACTGTATTAGAAATCTGTGAATACTGACGTTGTGAGTATTCAGCCAGCACCATTGCAATGTTTTCTTCATGGTCAGAACGGCTTTGTTGAATAAATCGAACTTTTGCTGAGTTGAAGGATCAGATCACGCATCT
>ERZ1106969.1177-NODE-1177-length-19878-cov-9.058568_pt1 | contig 19878 bp, 19 predicted proteins | sample MGYA00403685_ERZ1106969 | MGnify/ENA primary metagenome ERZ1106969 (study PRJEB35170, sample SAMEA104062416) | human gut metagenome | biome: human gut; feature: human-associated habitat; material: faeces | place: Denmark | collected 2012-05-18 ... | reverse complement strand
CAGATTTCTTTCGTCAGAAAATAATTACTGTACTGATATTCCTCATTGATCACCAGCAGCGACTCCATATAAATCTCCCGGTTTACTGAGCGGAATAAACTCCAGAATGTATCCGGGATCTCGTATCGTAACTGCATAATTCTCTCCGTATCTCATTTATTTGTGTCTGTATTATTATAACACGAAGTCCTTCTGTTTTTTATAAAATTTTCATTGGACATCTGATTTTTCCAGTGTTAGACTTTGTACAGAACATTTCAAAAAGTGAGGAGAATGTGGATTTCATGGATTATGATACTGCCCGAAAACAATTCAACTTTTATTTAAAAGACTACGACTGCCATAATGACAAAATTCGTCTGAAAATTGTACATACCTATGGAGTCGTAAAAGAAAGTGCCGACATTGCTGCCCGTATGCAATTATCGGAAGAGGATGCGGTTCTCGCCAGGCTGATCGCGCTGCTGCACGATATCGGTCGCTTCGAGCAGTTAAAGCGCTTTGACAGCTTTCTTCCGGATACTATGGATCATGCTGCCTATGGTGTGAAGATTTTGTTTGACAACGATGAGGGAGAAAACCTGATCCGCAGATTCGTTCCGGAGTCTGATTTTGACAATATCATCCGTATTTCTATTGCAAAACACAGCGATTTTAAACTGGAAGGTATTTCTGATACGCGTACTTTACTTCATGCAAAGATTATCCGGGATGCCGATAAACTGGATAACTGCCGCGTAAAGCTGGAAGACCGCCTGGAAACTTTTATGAACGCTTCCGCAGAGGAGACTGGTGCCTCTTTTGTTTCTCCAAAGGTCAGAGATTCTATTTTACGGCACGAATGTATTCTTTCCTCTGACAGAGTGACTCTCATGGATTACTGGATTTCTTATCTTGCTTATTTCTATGATATCAATTTCCGAGAAAGTCTGGATATCATTGAAGAGCAGAACTATATTCCAAGGATCATTGCACGGATTCCATATACAAATCCTGAGACAAAAGAATTGATGAAACAGGTGGAAGAAGAATTGATGGAATATGCCCGGACAGGACTCATTTCGTCCTGTCCATGACCTTACAATACACCATCCCTGCCAGTGTACTCACCGTTGTAGCCACAATTCCCGCACCTACGATTGCGGCCGGATTCACACTTCCATACTGGCTCCGGTAGGCGATCACATGGATCGGGATCAACTGCAGAGAAGAGATATTCATGATCAGAAATGTACACATTTCATTGGAGGCGACTCCCGGCTGTCTCGCCTTTCCCGGCGCTCGTTTCATCCTCCGTTCCTGTTCCAGTTCTGCCAGTGCCTGCATGCCCTGCAGACCGGCAGGCGTTGCCGCCCATCCAAGTCCCAGAAAATTTGCAATAAAATTTGTTGTAATATACTGATTCGCCGGGTGTTCTTTGGGAATCCCCGGAAACAAGAATCGGATCAGCGGCCTCATTTTCTTCGATGCCATCTCAATAATCCCTGATCTGGATGCAATTTCCATAATCCCCATCCAAAATGCCATCACTCCCACCATAGTAATACACAAGGTCACTGCTTCTTTTGCTGACTCCAGAGCCGCATTGGTAATATCCGGCATTTTGCCTGTAAATGCACCATATACAATTCCAATGATGATCATCCCTGCCCACAGCCCATTCAACATATTACGATTCCCCCTGCCACATATATTTTTCTACGATTTCAAACGGCGCCGGACCTACATCCAGAACTGCCTTGTGAAATTCTTTCTGTGAAAATTCCGCTCCTTTTTGTTCCACCCATTTTTTCTTTAATTCCAGGAACTCTACATATCCGATGTAGTATTTCAGGTAATTTCCCGGGGAACCGATGATCAGATCATAAATCTGATTCACAATCTCTGCACTTCCCACACTATACTGTTTGAAAAATTTGACCGTATCCATCCGATTCCACCCATCATAATGGATTCCCATGTCAGCCAGTGCATACAAGGCCAGAAGGATAGAGCTGTTTTTCTGAAGCAGGATTGCCTGTTCTCTGGTCAAAGAATCTGCCAGATAGTAGGATCCCATTTCTGCATAGGTTGCCCATCCCTCCACATATCCTCCAAAATTGAAGATACTTCGCAGCGGATCCGGATTGGTAGATGCATAATAGACTGTCTGATACAGATGACCCGGATATCCTTCATGGGCAAGTGTCGTATACAATGTCAATTTATTGTTCATATGTGCTTTATTGACATAGATCACATTTTCTTTGGTATCATCCAATGCCGGTATCATATAAAATGCCGGGCTTAAATGAGCCTCCATTGCTTCCGGAACGTACTTTACCTCCACACTCGTCTGCGGAAGTTCCGGAAATGTTTTCTGAATATCCATATTCAGACTGTTTAAGATTTCTTTGGGATCTGAAGAATCCATCACGGCCGTTTCTTTCGCCTGATCCGATGTCAGACCAACTACTGCTTTCATGGCTGCAAGATCATCCTCGATCTGCTGCCGGGTCAGCTTTTGCAGTTCCGGAACGGTTCTTGCGGATCCTGTAGATGCCTGGACTGTCAATGCATAATATTCTTTTCCATTCGGAAGATAACAGAGTCCTCCTTCATTTTTTCCGGATTCCTTCAATTCTACTACTGTTTTGATCAACTGCTGATATGCCGGCAATACATAGGTTTGCAGCATATAGGCATTTTTCTGGATATAGTCACTTTTTTCCTCTTCGGACAGATCCGTCAGTTTCTGGATCCGGTCTACAAATGTAGAAATCAGATAATTGGAATTTCCCATATCAAGAAATGCCTGGCATTGTTCGATTACCGTATCTGCGATATAATTTGCCATAAACAAACCTTTTTGTGCCTTTTCCTGTTCGAATGCAATCAGAGAATTGAAATATTCAGGAGTTGTTTTCATCAGCTCCAGATATGCATCTACATCCGCTTTCTTTTGAAACTGATATTCCGACAACAGCACCGGAATCTGCGTCTGGACGCCACTAACTGTCCCCATCGGCTCTTCATACAGAAGATATTCGCTTTCTTTTTTGGACAATTCCAGATAATAATTCAAAACATCATATGTAAGTTGGTTTTGTTTTGACAGCTTTTGATAAGAAAATCGTTTCAATGCCGCCTGGGTATTCTCTGTTGTAATTTTTCGTTCTCCCGGATCCGTACTAAAATATCCAAATGTGACCGGAGAATCTGTAATCCCGTACTGATCCGGATTTTTTAAGGTATAATGCAGACTGACTGCATTGGATGACACTTCCTGACAAAACAACGTTTCTGTAAATTTTCTAAATTTTTTATTCTGGATTTCTGCAGACTGTCCGTGACATCCTGACAATATCACAGACATCAGTACTGTAAATACAAGAATGAGTGAGATGACCTGCCTGTTCCGGCTCTTTTTCGAACACTTTGACATCGCAAACTCCAACTATAGATTTTGTTTCATCTTATGAATTCTTCAGGGATGTTATTCTCTCAAACTGCATATAGATTTAAAAATTCGAATTTATTTTGGAGCGATCCATGAATCTTTTTCTCTATCTTACAAATTTTATTGTCCCGTTTTTAATCCTGGCGATCATTGTCTACGGACTCCTCATGAAAACGAATGTCTATGAGCACTTTATCAAAGGTGCCCGCAGCGGATTTTTGACTGTCATCAAGATCATGCCCACCTTGATTGGACTTATGGTTGCTGTGGGAATTCTGCGTGCTTCTGGATTTCTGGAAATGCTTTCTTCCTGCATTGGTCAGTTTACGTCTGCAATTGGATTTCCCGGAGAACTGGTTCCTCTTACCGTTGTAAAAATGTTTTCGTCCTCTGCCGCAGCCGGACTTCTTCTGGATCTCTATAAAGAATTTGGTACAGATTCTCTGATCGGACTCATTGCATCGATTTCCATGTCGTGTACGGAAACAATTTTTTACACGATGAGTATTTATTTTATGACTGCAAAAATCAAAAATTCCCGTTATACATTGGCAGGTGCCCTGATTGCCACATTTGCCGGACTTGCTGCCAGCGTTGTTCTGGCTCAATTCATGCTTCAATAGATTGTTTTGCCAGTTCGAATATGATACACTGATATTAGACATTAAGGAGGTGTTCTGATGGCAAGTATTACTCTTGAAAATCTGAACAAAACATATCCCAATGGGTTTGTATCAGTGAAAAATTTCTCTTTGTATATAGAAGACGGAGAGTTTGTTACATTTTACGGACCGAGTGGCTGCGGAAAGTCCACGGTATTGCGGATGATTGGTGGCATGGAAGACATTACATCCGGAGAAATTTATCTGGGGAAAGATCTGCTCAATGATATTCTTCCACGAGACCGCAGTCTTGCCATGGCGTTTCAGAATTATCAGCTCTATTCTCATTTAAACGTCTATGATAACATTGCACTGGGACTTCGTCTTCGCAATCTTCCGCGTCAGATCATTGACAGCCGCGTAAAAATGGCAGCACATTTTTTCAATATCACGGATATTCTTGAGAAAAAGATTCGGGTAATCAACGAAGCGCAAAAGCAGCGGGTCGCTCTTGGACGTGCTGTTGTTTGCAAACCAAAAGTGCTTCTCGTAGATGAGGATTTTGCACGGCAGAACGAACACCGCAGACACGAGATGCTGCGCGATATCCGCCGCATCAATAAAGAGCTCGGCATTACGGTTCTCTACGTAACAAACAAACCGGAAGAAACGAATATTCCGGGACAAAAAGTCATTTTCATGAAAGATGGAGAGATTGTGGACAGTAAAAAAATCTGATTCTGCCCCCTGCAAAAAAGGAACACAGACATCCAATTTATGGGACCCCTGTGTTCCTTTTTATTTTCCACTTTCCAGATATTGATAAATCTCTCTCTTCGACACACCACGGTCTTTTGCAACAGCTTTCATTGCCGATTTTTTATCCATTCCCTGTTTCAAATATACTTCCATGTGGTCTTCAATGGTCATATCTTCCCACTGCTTTCTCTCTTCTTCCTGCATCTGCTCCCGGCTCTTTCCTTCCAGTACCAGAACACATTCCCCCTTTGGAGTATTTACCTCATAATGGGCAACTGCATCCTCCAAAGTCGCTGCAAATGCTGTTTCATGACGTTTTGTCAGCTCTCTGCACACCGTAATTTTTCGGTTGCCAAGATGTTCCAAAAGCAGCTTTAACGTCTTGACCAGACGATGAGGTGCTTCATAGAGAATCATCGTTCGAGTCTCTGTCTCTAATTCCCTCAAAATCTGTTCACGCTCTTTTTTATCAGAGGGAAGAAATGCTTCAAATGCGAATCGCCTTGTTGATAATCCTGAAATGGTCAATGCTGTAATACAAGCCGCTGCCCCGGGAAGAGAAGTCACAGAAATGCCTGCTTCATAACACATTTTCACCAATTCTTCTCCCGGATCGGAAATTCCCGGTGTCCCTGCATCTGTGATCAGAGCAATATTCATTCCTTCCTGCAGCTTTTCTACCAGCTTTCTGCCTTTTTCATACTTATTGTATTCGTGATAACTGGTCATCGGCGTCTGTATCTCAAAATGGTTCAACAGCTTGATACTGTTTCTTGTATCTTCCGCTGCGATCAGATCTACTTCTTTGAGTGTACGGATCACGCGAAAGGTCATATCTTCCAGATTTCCAATCGGAGTCGCACACAAATATAATGTTCCTGCCATGCCTCTTCCTTTCTCTTATCTCATCAGTGAGAATACATGATGATCGGCGGTTCAACCGTCACACGGGACTTTCCTCCCCGCAAGCCTTCGATGAGCACCATCGTAGGCTCCTTGTCAATATAAGGATGCACAAACTGAATCCGCTTCGGCTCAATCCTGTATGCACTCATCTTCGTCAGTATTTCAGCCAGACGAAATGGTTTATGGATCATATAAAATCGTCCTTTTCCATCAGCCAGAAGCTGTTTGCTCTCTCTCAGGATATCATCCAGCGTACATAAAATCTCATGTCGTGCGATTGCTTTTGCATCCCCCGGATTCTGCAGCCCATGCTGATTCAGCATATACGGTGGATTCGTTACGATCACATCAAAAAAAGTCGGCTTGAATGTTGCTGCCGCCTCTTTGATATCTCCCTGCACAATCTTGATTTTCTTCTGAAGCTGATTGATCTCCACACTTCTTCGTGCCATATCCGCACTTTCTTTCTGAATCTCCAGTCCGGTAAAATACCCTCCCTGTGTCTTCGCAGACAGCAGAATCGGTAGGATTCCGGTTCCGGTACCCAAATCCAGAACCGTCTCTCCCTGTTTGACTTTTGCAAAATCAGAAAGCAGCACCGCATCAATCCCAAAACAAAACCGTCCCGGATCCTGAATGATCTGAAGCCCGTTAAGCTGCAGATCATCCAGACGTTCTCCGGTTTTTAAATTATTTGTCATCTAATCTGGACGCTCCTTCTCCTTTTTCCAATTCTGCCAGCTTACGCATCTCTTCTTTCGATACTTTTGCTTTTCGCTTACGCGGACGGAATTTCAATTCCTCGGCATGATATTCCCGAATTTCTTTTTCATCATTTTCCAGATTGACGACTACCTTCACCAGTTTTCTCAGTACACTTAGAGAATGAACCGTTCCTGTCAATCCGTCTGATGTAGTAACATTGTCTCCGACAGATGGGAGCTGACTGTTGAGTTCTTCGTACGTCTCTTCCTCATTCGTCAGACAACACATCAATCTGCCGCACACACCGGAAATCTTTGTCGGATTCAAGGACAGATTCTGCTCTTTTGCCATCTTGATTGAAACGGCTGCAAATTCAGACAAATATGTGTGGCAGCACAACGGCCTTCCACAGATTCCGATTCCACCCCGGATTTTCGTCTCATCTCTCACTCCGATCTGCCGCAGTTCGATCCGGATTCGAAAAACTGCTGCCAGATCTTTTACCAACTCACGGAAATCAATTCGTCCATCGGCAGTAAAATAAAATAATACTTTATTGTTATCAAATGTATATTCTGCATCGATCAGTTTCATCTCCAGACCATGTTTTCTGATCTTTTCCAGACAAATCTGAAATGCCTCTTTTTCTTTTTCTCTGTTCTTTTCTTCTGTCTTATGATCCTGTTCTGTAGCGATCCGAATGACAGATTTTAACGGCTGTACCACCTCTTCATCTTTTACTTTTCTGGTTCCGATCACAACTTTTCCGTACTCTATCCCACGCGCCGTTTCCACGATCACATGGTCACCCTGTTTGATTTCAAACTTTCCCGGTGAAAAATAGTAAATCTTTCCAGCTGTCCGAAACCTTACTCCAATCACTTTTGTCATCCTATTAGTTCTCCTTTATTGTCAATAAAAGCAATTCCATTGTCAGCTCAAAATTGACATTTGCTTTTAATCTGGCCTTTGCCTTTTCGATGCCATCCAGAATATTCTCGATTCCTTCATAAGAGCTCTTGCTTGCCCGCTCTTTGATGTAGCGGAGCTGATCTGAAAATACAACCTGATCCACATTCTTTGTGGCTTTATAGATCAGGACATCCCGATACCATACGGAAAGCACATCCAGATAATCCGTGATATTCATCTTATAAGAAACCACACGCTTTACTGCTGCCTCCAGCCCGTCCACATCCATATCATTGATCTCCCGCAGAAGATGGACTGCCTCTTCTTTGATCTCATTGAAATGCTCGGATGTTGCAAGCATAATGGCTCTCCCCATATTGCCCTGTGCAAATGCTACACACACATCTGCCTTATAATCCGGAATCTCCATCTGTTCCATCAAATACTTTTTGATCAGCTGATCTTTGATATTTCTCAATTTCAGCATCACACATCTGGAACGAATCGTCGGAAGAAGAATCTCTGCGTTCTCTGTCAAAAGTAAAATCACCGCATATGCCGGCGGTTCCTCAATCGTCTTTAACAGTGCATTCTGTGCCTGCACACTCATCATATCCGCATCCGGTACAATATAAATCTTATATTTACTGCTGTACGGCTTGATCACGATATCATTGTTGATCTGCTCTCTGATATCATCGATACTGATGGTATTCGGCTTTTCATGCGTCACCTTGATGATATCCGGCTGATTATTGGATGCTGCCTGTTTGCAAGACTGACACTTACCACATGCATCTCCATCTTCATCCCGATTCTGACACTGCAGGCTCATAGCGAACAGATTTGCCAGAAGTCGTTTTCCGGAACCTTTTTCCCCGTTTAAAATATATGCATGGGAAACTTTGTCTGTCTTTACTGCATTTTCAATGTACTGTATTATATTTTTATGCCCAACCACGTCTTTAAAACTGCTCATATCATCACCTGCTGTCTTTTTTGAATTTCTTCTGGTTACTTTTTCAGTATATCATAATTTTGATGTAAGATATACCCCAAAACATTTCTCACTTCTTTTTTTCTGACTATACAGACAAGAAAAAAACAGCAGAAATACTTCCGCTGTTTTCTTATATCCTGATTCCTGTATCTTTATCAAACAAATGCAGTCTTTCTCTTCTAAGAGTGAAGGAAATCTGATCACCTCTCCGATACGGTGTATCTGCATCGGTCTGCAGTGCTATATCCTTTCCATCAAACATAAAGTAGAGATAGGTTTGTGCGCCCAGCATTTCATAGACTAAGATCTCATGCTTTATTCCTTCCTCTGCAGGCACCAGATCTTCCGGTCTGACACCAACTGTAATCTCCTCCCCCATGTATCCTTGCTGTAACGCTCTTTTTGCATCTTCTTCTGTCAGATCCACCGAAAATTCTCCCATCTGAAGATACATTCCATGTTCTCCGCCTCTGCAGCATTTCCCCTGGAAGAAATTCATCGGCGGCATTCCGATAAAACCTGCCACAAATGTATTTGCGGGACGATTATAAAGTTCTTCCGGAGAGGCAATCTGTTGGATCACACCATCTTTCATCACCACGATCTTGGTCCCGAGTGTCATTGCCTCAGTCTGATCATGTGTCACATAAATAAATGTTGTTTTCAGCTTCTGATAGAGTTTTAATATCTCTGCCCTCATCTGTGTTCTCAGTTTTGCATCCAGGTTAGACAGTGGTTCATCCATAAGAAAGATTTTGGGATTTCGTACAATTGCGCGTCCCATTGCCACTCTCTGTTTCTGCCCTCCAGAGAGCTCTCCCGGTTTCCGATCCAGTACTTCTTCCAGCCCCAGGATTTTTGCCACTTCCTCCACTTTCTGTCTACGTTCTTTTTTCGGTACTTTTTTCAGCCGAAGGCTGTATGCCATATTTTCAAATACAGTCATATGAGGATATAACGCATAATTTTGAAATACCATTGCAATATCCCGGTCGCATGACTGTACCTGATTCATCATTTTCCCGTCAATCAGCAGCTTTCCGTCAGATATCTCCTCCAGCCCTGCGATCATTCGCAGAGTTGTCGATTTCCCGCATCCGGAAGGTCCTACAAAAATGACAAATTCCTGATCTTTGATCTCCAGATTAAAATCCCGGACCGCAACCACTTGGTCTTCATATTTTTTATATACATGTTTCAACTGAATTTCAGCCACAGCAATGCCTCCTTCCTTTTTATATCTGTTCCAATAATCGTGGAAGTTCTTCCACTGACTGCAAAATATAATCCGCTTCTTTAGCAAAATCTTTTGCCCGACTCACTCCACTTAAAACGCCAATTGCAATACCGCCATTTTCTTTTGCAAATCGAATATCATTATAGGTATCCCCTACCACTGCGATTTCATATGGCTGTAAACCAAATTTTCTCTGAAATTCCAGAAACATATCCGCCTCTGGCTTAGGACGCAGCACTTTATCATCTGCTCCTATATAATCAAATTTTTCCAGTACTCCCAGCCGTGTCAGACAATTTTTTGCGGATGCCACTGTATCTGCCGTTGCAAGTCCGATTCGTATATTTCTTTGCTTCAAAACATCCAGAACTGCTTTGATATCTGCTGTTTCCACATACTGCACCTGGTTTTCCATTACATATCCGTCAAACAACCTTTCCAGCTGCATTTTCATCTTTTCACAGTCCAGACAAATCTGTTGTTCCGCAAGTGCATTTGTAATATCTTCTGCAATTTCCCCATATGACTTATATGCCAGACCCCCATGCGGATCAATTTTTCCGTCTTCTACTCCCATCGCTTTCAGAATGCAGTCCTGCATATCCCCGGGAAGCTGATTTTCCTGTAAAAGATGCTTCACTACTGTATTTGCCGCTCCCAGCCATAAGGAAAAAAAATCAATCAATGTTCCATCTTTATCAAATAAAATACCTTTTATCATCTATGTCAACCTTCTAATTTTTTTACGATTTCTCCAAACGTTGTTTGTTCCGGCTCTTTTCTTCCCCTGGATACCGGATTTACAAAGCCCAGAAATTCCTGTTCTTTTGTGCGGACTTCCAATCGGATCCACTGCCATGTGGCTTCTTCCAGGATCAAATGTGCCTTTATCTGATACGTCCCATCTTCCAGCCGTTCAACTGGAAGTGCCACATAATTTCCATTCATCACAAGAAAAATTTCCGGTTCTTCGATCAGTCCTGACACATCTGCCTGATACAGAATCTCACACTTTTGATTCGGAAGTTTATCTCCAGGAAGGTAGCGTTTTCCATCCACTTCAATCCTTGGTTCTATTCTGCAGAATCTGGTCACACACATATGTCCCTGCTCAACTGACTGCATCAGATTTCGTGGACTTAATCCCTCGCAAAATACCCAGGTCGTCGGGTCCCCCACTGCAGAAGGCAGTGTTGCCCCCTCATACAATTCTTCTTCCAGATTGTGGGAATCACTTCCTCCCACTCCGAAAAGCCGAATTCCTGTATTCCATACTTCATCCAAAAAGCGGATAGCTTTATCGTTGGACTCAGGTCCGTCCGGATAGGTGGGGTCGTTGATGATTTCCATGCAGTCGATATCCCGCAAGTCAGTATTCTCAAATCGCCATTTCCAGATGGTCAGAAACGGATGGTTGATGCTGCGAAGCCACCCTTTTTTCTTCGCCTCTTCTATGGTCTGCTCCATATAAGTATTGATGACATCCTCTCCGTTATGTTTTACGATTTCCAGTATTCTTTCCGGCATTTCTGTAATTCCAAACAGATTCATATGCCCATTGTCTGTTGTAATTTCGATTCCCGGGAGTACACACAAGGATGTTTTACACCAGCCCGTGTGCATTAAATTATGTTCTGTCGGCACATAAAAGTCCAATCCACGCTCTTCTGCTCGTTTAGACGCATGTTCTATGGTTTCTTTTCCATCAGACAGTCTTGTATGTGTATGAAAATCCCCGGAATACCATTTCGATTCGGTTTGAAAGGATTTTTCCCATTGATAGCGCTTTTCTGATATAGAAAGTCCGTTCTCTACCCAGCAGTCTCCTCCGATTGGATCCGAAAGATTTTCTTTTTGATCCGAAACGGTCATCACAATTTCTCCGGTACGATTTCCCAGTTTTTGTGCGACATATTCTGTAAAGATTCCCATTCCGATTTTCCAGATTCCCGGGTGGATTTCTCCGGGAACCCCTCCAATTGTCGTATCCTGAGCTGTTTTTCCGATGCCCGGATTCTGCTGCCCGTATCCGAGCAGCTTCTGAAACCTGATCTTTTGTTTCGGATCTTCCAAAAATAGAAATGTCATATACTGAAATTCTTCCGGTACCTCCAGTGTCATCTGGATCTGTTCTGTCCCATTCGGAATTTCCACCCATTTTTCCTGAATATTTTTTTCTTCTTTTCCAATTTTAAATCTGATCTGTTCTTTCATTTTATAATGCATCCAATGCTTCCTGTGCTGTTTTCTGAGCTTCATCCAGTGCTTCCTTCGCCGGAATATTTTCCAGCTCTACTTTATCTGCTGCAATCGTCAGAGCATCCAGAATCTTTCCTCCTGTTGGATCCTGAAGCGCCGGAGTACCATGAGATGCCTGCTGAAGCGGAACCAATGCTTGTGGATTTTCCTTTGCATAAGCCTGGAATTCTTCCACTTCCTGTGTAGACTCCCGAACTGCTACATACCCTGTTCCCATAGACCATTTTGCCTGATTTTCCGGTGTTGTAAAATATTTCATAAATTCATACACGCCTTCTTTTTCTTCATCCGAAGAACTTTCAAGCATGACAAGCTGCAGTGCATCTGCTGTCGGTGCTGACGGATTTTCACCAAATCCAGGCTGCTCCATTGCCCCTACAATTTCAAAATCCAGATCTGCCTGATCTCCGGAAGAACCTGTATATCCTCCTGCTTTGTTCTGCAGTACATCATCAATGGTCGTGTACCAGTATTCCCAGCCCTGTCCGCCGGAATTTACTTTCATGATCTTATCATCATGGATCCACGTACGGAAGCTTTCCCATACTTCTACCCATTCATCGGAATTGATCATAACTTTTGTCCCATCTTCGTTCAAAAGAGTTGCTCCGTTACTCAGTGATGCATCCACCAGATTTCCTAAGCCCCACATAGGCTCCCATCCTACAAATGAACCATCTGAAGCCGTCATTTTCTCTGCCGCTTTTTCCAGATCCTGCCATGTCTTGATCGTTGTCGGATCAATTCCTGCTTTTTCAAATGCTGCCTTGTTATAGTACATCACCTGTGTTGTTCCATATGCAGGAAGTGCAAATAATTTTCCATCCTCATCTTCTCCCTGCTCATAGAATACTGACAGATAATCCTCCTTCTCAAAGTCTTCATCTTTTTCTACATACTCGTTGATGTCTGCAACCAGATTTTTCTGAGACAGATTTCTGGATTTATCCGTATCCAAAAGCGCCATATCCGGAGCTTTTTTTCCGGCAATTCCTGCCTGCAACTTTTCATACGTCTCTGTATAATCTGCCTGTGTTGTTGTCTTTACTTCATAAGTATCCTGCGATTCATTGAATGCATCTACGATCTCCTGAAATACATTCACTGCCGTCTTTCCTCCGGAATACCAGAGATCCAGCTGAATCTTCCCATCGGCTGTTTTGGTTGCCTCTGCCACTGCTGCCTCCTTATTTCCACATCCTGTCACAAAAGACATTCCAAGTACGCAAACCAGTAATGCTGATACGATTCTCTTTTTCATTTTCTTTTTCTCCTTTAGTTTGTATCGTTTTTCTTTACTTTCTTTATGTAAAAAAGGATTATCCTTTCATACCCGTATCTCCGCCGATTCCATTGATAAACCACTTCTGTGTAAATGCAAACAAGATCAGAAGGGGCAATACGATCAGCGTGCTTCCTGCCATAACCAGTGGCCATTCGGTTCCATAGGCTCCACCTTCAATAAAGAATTTTCTCAATCCCTGGGAAACCAGCATTTTCTCATTCGCATCTGTGATCAGTGACGGCCACATATAACTGTTGTAACAAGTAATAAAGTTCATCAGTCCAAATGTAATAAATGATGATTTCGTCATCGGGCACACAACTTTCCATAGAATCTTCCAGGAATTTGCTCCATCAATCCTTGCCGCTTCAATCAGTCCCATCGGTACCTGCATAAAAGCCTGCCTTAATAGAAAAATTCCAAATATACTCACACAATTTGAAATAATTAACCCTGTAAATGTATTCAGAAGATCCCAGTTTGCCAGAATAATATAACTTGGAATATAGGTTGCTGCCGTTGGGAGCATATACGTTCCCATAATCACTGCAAACAGCATCTTCTTTCCTTTAAAATCCATAAACACAATTGCATAGGCGATCATAGCTCCCGTCACAATCTGCAAAGCCAATGTGATCACGGATACAAATAGGCTGTTTCCCACATATTGAAGGAGTGGCGATTCAAAAATAACCTGATAAAAATTATGCCATTGAAACTCTGCCGGAAAAAATGCACCGACATCCATAATCTCCGCTTTTGTTTTCAATGCACTTAAGATCATCCATATAAACGGAAAAATCGTAAAAATACTGAAGATCAGTAAAATGATTCCTTTTCCAAGTTTTTCGATTCCTGTTTTTATTTTCATATCCTGTCCTTCCTTTTAGTAGTGCACCCACTTTTTTGATGCACCAAACTGTACTGCCGACAATGCCACAGTAATCACGATCATCACGATTGCCACTGCTGTTGCCTGTCCCATATTAAACTCTTCGAATCCCAACTGATAATACATATACAGCAGCGTTCTTGTACTTCCGGACGGACCACCCTGCGTCAGAATCTGAATCTGATCATATGCCTGCAAAGATGTGACCATGGTAATGATCACCAGGAAAAATGTAGTCGGAGAAATGCATGGAATCGTCACATCGCGAAATCTCTGCCAGCTTTTTGCTCCGTCCAACCCACTTGCTTCATATAATTCCTTCGGAACTTTTTCCAGTGCAGAAAGATAAAAAATCATTGCATATCCAAGACTCTTCCACACCGTTACGATAATCACTGCAAGCATTGCCGTATCTGAACTTTTGATCCATTGCAGTTCTGGCAAATGCAAAAACCGCATCACTGTATTGGCAATTCCTGTTCCTGGATCATAAATCCATGTCCATACGATGGAGACCGCCACTGTCGGTGTGATCCACGGGGAAAACAAAATAAATTTGATGATTCCGCTCCCTTTGAACGATCGCTGCATCAAAAGCGCCAGCATCAATCCAAGTACAATCGTTGGAATCAAGGTTCCCACGGTAAACACAACCGTGTTCCAAAGTGCATCATAAAATCTCGCATCCTGAAACAATGAAATAAAATTATCAAAAAATACAAAATTGTAATCCGGTGTCATATAATCCCAATCTGTAAAACTAATGTAGACAGACCGCAGGATCGGATAAATCCAAAACACGATCAGAGGAATCAGTGCCGGCAGTACAAACAGAGTTACGCTGCCCAGTTGTTTGAATTTTACTTTATTTTTCATGTTGTCTATCCTTTCTTATCAGCCCATATATCCCTGTCATAATCCCTGCTGTCGCCGGAAGTGCCAGCCAGATTCCGTTCATGTTTCCCAGAACAGGAAGTAACAGCAGACACAGTGGAGATACTACCAGGCTCTCTATATACGTCATAAATATCGCTTTTTTCGTCTTCATCACTGCATTCAGACAGGACACATTCAACTTTGCGATTCCCATCAGCAAAAATGCTGCAGCACTGATCCGCATTCCAGACGAAAAGTACGTGTTGGATTCTTGTGACAATCCAAACCAGCTGCCGAGGTACGGAGTCATCCAGACCGTAACTGCTGCTGCCGCAATTCCCAGCACAATTTCTGCCGTATAAGCAATTTTTTTGATTTCCTGTACTTCTTCCTTTTTCTTGGCTCCATAGTAAAAACTGAGCAACGGCTGTATACCTTCTCCAATTCCTGTCAGGAAATACTGTACCGGAAACACAATATATGAAATCACGGCATAACATGCAACTGCTGCATTTCCACCATAACGCAGACACTGCAGGTTGGTAAAAATAAGAGCTGCTGTCGGTGCCAGAGACGTCCCGAATGCGGTGATTCCGATTTTAAAAATATTCGCCACATACTTCCATTTGCAAAGGACTTTCCAACTTCTGCATCCAGTCTTCCATAACACCATACATGACAGGATCACGACCACTGCCTGTGCTGCAACGGTTCCAAACGCAGCCCCCTGAATTCCCAGATTGTATCGGAACATCAGAATGTAATTCACTGTCAGGTTTACTGCAAATCCTGCTGCCATACAGAGCATTGCTCCCAGAGAGTGATTTTTGTTTCTCAAAACAGGCATCATTCCTGTTCCTGCCACTTGAAACATACTTCCGGCAATGATGATCGTTGTATATTTCACTGCTTCCGCCTGGATTGTTCCCCTTGCTCCGAGAAGCTCTAGAAAAGGAATCTGGATCAAAAACAACACGGGAATGATCCCTATTCCGCATCCTGTCAGCAGTGTTATGGTGCATTCCAGCAATTCTTTGCAAGTCTGTTTTTCACCACATCCCCGGTAATGAGAATACAACACACTTCCTCCTGTTCCGATTCCTATCCCGAGTGCAGTGATCAATGCCGGAATCGGCCACGCAATATTGATTGCTGCAAGTCCTGTATCTCCTGCTGCCCTTCCTACAAACATTCCATCTACAACGCTGTACATTCCTGACATTGTAAATGCCAACACGGTAGGGAATGCATCTTTTATCACTTTCTTTAACATCAAATTGTATCCTTTCTTCATGACACGTTGGCTATTATAATGAACTCTTTTTAACTACACTTCAATCACAGGTTAAACTTTTGTAAAGCAAAAAAAGAGAAACCGACGATAAATTTAACATTTACCTGTCTGTTTCTCTTTTCATTGATCCTGCTCTTTTAAAGTACTTCTGTCTGTTTCCGGATCAGCCTTAGAATTTCTTCGAGACACTTCTCTAATTCCACATTTTCAAACCGCTGCATAATTTCGGCCTTTTTTAAATTTTCTTCTGAAAAGTCATCTGCATCTGCCAGGAATCGCCTGCACATTTCTGCATACTTTGGTTCTTTCTGTCTGCGTTCTCTATCAAGAGCTCTCTCCAGACGCAATCCGTCTTCCACCTCGATATAAATGGGAACGATCACATCTTCCCCAAAATATTCTTTCATTCCATAATAGGACTCCAATGTTCCAATCACCAGATAGTCCTGATTTTTTAGATCGATCTGTCCGTCATCTGCCGTAAAATACGTCCAAATTCCACATTTTGTATGATAAGACCGAACTTCTATTACCTGTTCATTTTCCTGCATCTGATGGAGCGTTTCCTCATCCACAAAAAAATATTCCACACCGTCCGTCTCCCCCTCCCGGATTGGGCGGGTTGTATACGGTGTAATACTCTTAAACTGAGGAAGCTTTTCTTTTAATTTTTTATAAATCGTATCTTTTCCGGAAGAACTTTTCCCCATGACATAAAAAATTTTACTCATTTATCAACACCTCGATATAGTTTTCCACACAGATTCCCTCCACTGAAAAACCTTTCTTCTGATAATCTTCCATTTTCTTTACAGTTTCTTCTGTCATACGCTCTCCTGGAACAATCAATGGAATTCCCGGAGGATACAAATATGCATATTCCATCGCGACCATCCCTGCTGCCTGCTGCCATAATCTGCTCTGTGTATTTCCCATTATCCGCTTTTCTTCGGCTTCAGCACTTGTGTAGATCTGTTCCAGACGCGGCAAATCATATGATTGTTGTTCTCCCTGTTTTTTCTCCAGTTGTGCATCGATTTCAACGAGAGCGCAGATCAGTCGATCCATCCCTTCCTTCGTATCTCCAATCGAAGTCATTGCGATTACATAAGAGCCTGCTGCCATTTCCATCTGCAAATGATAGTCAGACAACAGCTTTTCATACAACATCTTCCCCGTAAAGAAACGGTGTTCTTTTTTCTCTATGGTATCCTTTACCGACAGAACCAGTTTGGATCTGTCAAATGTCTCTGTCTCCAGCAGCCGAATCTGTTTTAACTTCTTCAGTTGTCTTCTTGTATATTCCAGATTCCTTACATAGCGCTCAAACAGCTCCTCTCCCCGCTTCATTACTGTCCGCAGACACTCATCCATACTGGACATCAACACATAGGAAGGACTACTTGTTTGAAATATTTGCAGATAATTTCGTATTCTCCTTCGATCAATTAAGTTCCCGTTTAAATGGATCAAAGCGGTCTGTGTCAATGCCGGAAGTGTCTTATGAAGACTGTGGATCACTACATCCGCACCTTTTGTATTCGCATTTTCAGGAAAATACGGATGAAATCCAAAATGTGCTCCATGTGCCTCATCTACGATCAGTGGAATTCCTTTCCGATGTACTGTTTTTGAAATTCTTTCAATATCCGAAAGAACTCCGTCGTATGTCGGAGATGTCAGTACAACTGCCTGAATGTTCTTCTCTTCTTCCAGGAGACACTCTATTTTTTCCGGAGACACTGCAACATTTAATTCCATTGTTTCATCAAATTCCGGATACAGATAAACCGGATGCAGTTCATTCAAAAACACCGCATGATAGACTGATTTGTGACAATTTCTCGCCATTAAAATCTTTCCGCCCTTTTTTGTGCATCCCATAACTGCACTCAAAATTCCCGCTGTACTCCCATTGATCAAATAATGTGTCTCTTCCGCTCGATACAATGATGCCGCTCGAATCTGTACTTCTCTTAGAACTTCCTCTGCATGATGCAGATTGTCAAATCCTTCAATTTCTGTGATATCAATTCCATATGGAAGATCCACTTTTGTAATATCTGGATTTCGCTTATGTCCAGGCATATGAAAGCCATAATAATCTGAACTGTCATATGCCTTTAATTTGTCATATAAGTATTCCATACATATCTCCAGTTTCTTTTATGACCACTTATCCTTCCAATTTCTTAATGTCCATATTCTTCGGCAATACAAAACTTAAAACAATAGAAACAACAAATACAACTGCAACACAATTGGCCGAGAAAACGTCCTGTACAACCTGCGGGAAAATTCTCCAGATATCCATCTCACTTGCCGAAGTAAATCCAATTCCAACTGCAAGAGAAAGTGCCACAATCGTAATATTTCTCTGTGAAAATCCAGCTTTCGAAATCATCTGGATTCCACTGACCATAATTGTTCCAAACATCATAATCGTACATCCTCCCAGTACTGCATCCGGAAGACTCGCAAAAAAGTTTCCAACCGGAGGAAGAAGACCTGCCAAAATCATACATACTGCGCCTGTCATAATTGTAAATCGATTGACTACTTTTGTCATATTGATCAATCCTACATTCTGACTAAAAGAAGTAACCGGCGGACATCCAAACAAACCGGAAATGCAGCTTGCATAGCCATCGCATGCAAGAGATCCTGAAATTTCTTTTGTTGTAATTTCACGGTTCAGTCCTCCGGATACCATAGCGGTTGTATCCCCAATTGTCTCTGCCGCTGACACTAGGAAAATAATCGCTACTGATACAATTGCTCCAATATGAAATTCCGGTTTAAAGGGCAGAATATGCGGAAGTGAAATGATACCGCCTGACATAATCCCAGATAAATCTACGACTCCCATGATCAATGCAACAATATATCCTACAATCAGTCCTACTAATACCGAAAGCTGCTTCCAATAGCCCTTTGCTAAAATATTGAACACAATGCAAGTTACCAATGTAATCGTGCCCAGTAACAAATTCTGTGCAGAACCAAAATCGTCCGAATAGCCACCTCCAAATGACCGTGCGCCAACCGTAAATAACGAATATCCAATTGCTGTCACAACGGATGCTGCCACAACCGGTGTAATGATCCGCTTCCAGTATTTTGCAAGCAGCCCAAGTGTTCCTTCAAACAATCCGCCTATAATCACTGCTCCTACCATCGTTTCGTAACCATATGTACTTCCAACATAACTCAAAATCGTTACAAAAGTAAAACTAACACCCATCACAATCGGAAGCTTTGCTCCAACTCTCCAGATTGGATACAACTGAATCAACGTTGCAATACCTGCTATAAACATTGCATTCTGCAGCAATATCGCCAACTGTCCCTGGGCCAGTCCCGAAGCTGCTCCTATAATCGTAATCGGAGTCAAATTTGAGACAAACATTGCCAGAACATGCTGTAAACCAAAAGGAACTGCCCTCCCCAAGGGCACCCTTCCATCCAGCTTATAAATATTTTGCATACTCACATTCTTTGACTTTTCCATATGCATTCCTCTCTTTCCATATACCCTTTTTATGCAAACATTTCTGTCTGCACATTTGCCTTTATTATATCTTTTGTTTCACTGTCTTGTAAACCAAAATAAATGTCAAAGACTTAAAAAATATAATAAAAAAAACAAGCAACTCTGCTTGTTCTACAATGAGCGTGCGGGGATTCGAACCCCGGACAACTTGATTAAAAG
>ERZ1106969.1168-NODE-1168-length-20059-cov-6.539742_pt1 | contig 20059 bp, 19 predicted proteins | sample MGYA00403685_ERZ1106969 | MGnify/ENA primary metagenome ERZ1106969 (study PRJEB35170, sample SAMEA104062416) | human gut metagenome | biome: human gut; feature: human-associated habitat; material: faeces | place: Denmark | collected 2012-05-18 ... | reverse complement strand
TTTTGGGCGGAGCTTATGAATATGTCTGCAGTGTTTTTACAGAGATTGTATTTGGCAAGGTGTTTTGGGATTACAGTAAGATTCCATTTAATCTGGGAGGCCGTATCAATTTGCTGTATTGCTTTTTCTGGGGGATTGCTGCGGTTGTATGGATAAAAATACTATATCCGAAGTTTGCAGGCTGGATTGAAAAGATTCCAATGTTCTGGGGATATGTGCTGACTTGGATTCTAGTGGCATTTATGTCAGTGAATATTCTGGTATCCATGGCAGCACTTGTGCGTTATGACATGCGTGCCGATGGAAAACCGGCAGAAGGTGGTTGGGAAAAAATGATCGATGAACGTTTTGGTGATGAAAGGATGGAGCGCATCTATCCGAATGCCAAATCGAGATAAAAACAGGCGGGAAAAGGTATGTGGCTTTTCCCGCCTGTTTTATGCCTTGTGAAATCGTACCAGTCCGATACCAAGTGCCCCCGGACCGGTATGAGATCCGATGCTCATGGTAAGAGGAAGCTGGAATAACTCCAACTCAGGATATCGTTTTTTCATTTCTTCTTTGAAAAATTCAAGCGTGTCAGGATCCATCTGCGTGTATGCAATGCCGGCTTTGAGCAATCCTTGTGCATGGAGATTTGAGAGTCTTCCGCTGAGATCCTTATCCAGTGCCTTGCACATTGCTTTAAATGCGGATTTCATACCTCTGCTCTTCGTATAGGCATCCAGCTTGTCTCCTTGAATGGTGAGAACTGGTTTCAAATTCAGAACCGTTCCAATGGCAGCAGCAGCCGAGGTGATGCGGCCGCCCTTTTTTAAATATTCCAGAGTGTCTACGGCAATGTAGATTGTGGAATCCATGGCTTCCGCTTCCAAAGTCTCTTTGATCTGTGCTCCGGTGAATCCCTGACGGGCAAGTACAACGGCATCCAGAACAGACTGCGCCTGTGTCACGGAAATCCGGTGATTGTCCACGACATGAACTCTTCCATCAAAGTATTCTTCCTGTGCAAGAAGCAGGGCAGTCTGGCAGGAATTGCTCAGTCCGCTGGACATCGGAACGTGAACGATCTCATCGTGTTCTTTGAGCAGCTGATCCCACATCTTCATGACATCCGCAGGGGATGGCTGAGAAGTCGTGACAGGTTCCCCGGAAGAAAGTTTTTGGTAAAATTCTTCTGATGTGATATTGTATCCTTCATAAAAAGTCTCTTCCCCAACAAGGACAGGCATTGGAAGTATGTGAATCTGATATTTCTGTGCATCATTTGGCATGATGCCGCAATTGCTGTCTGTCATAATTGCTATCTTTGGCATAAAATCCTCCCTTGATCTGTAAACGCCCTTTCTATGCGGCAAGGCGAAAATAGCTTACATATTGACCGTTATTTTAACAAGTGTTAAAATTATAGCAAATCGAGAATCTAAAAACAATGAACAATAATTCAAAAGTGTTAGTTATTTATACAAAAAAAGGAAAATGTAAATCATGGAAGACAGAAGGATTATCAAAACAAAGAAAAATTTAAAAGCGACCTTGATTGGTATGATGAGTGAGATTGCATTTGAGCAGATTTCCATCACGGAATTGTGCAAACGTGCTGAAATCAGCAGGATTACATTTTACTCGCATTATAGTGATAAGTATGCGCTGGTCGATGACATTTTTAATGATATGCTTCGGATTGGAACCGATATTTATCACACAAAACAGGAACAAGAGAATCTGGAAAACAACCTTGTGATCGGATATTGTAATATGCTGGATAGTATTTTGGAAGTATATTATGATTTTTTCGAATTTTTTCAGTACACAAGTCCACAGAAAAATCCATATCTTGCATCTGCATTTTATAACATTGTGTTGGAAACCATTGAAAATCACACCAATAAAATCCGACAGAATGTAGAAGTGAAATATTCCCCGAAGAAAATTGCGGGCTTCTTATGTTTTGGGATGCTTGGATTTATCAATGAGGCGCATGGAGAAAAGACATCGGTTGAAGAAATTAAAAAAGAGGCAAACCAGCTTCTGAAAGATATCTTACAGTCTGGAGTACTGGTGAGATAACCGTTTCCAAACAGATGATGAATCAGAAGTATTTCGTGAGGATAAGTACGAAATAAATATTGATTTGTAATATAAGGCTTCTACCATAGAAAACGCCGCCGGGGAAGAAATATTGGATGTGGTATCCCCTGGCGACGTTTTGTTATGTTCGATTTATTTTGCGTATTTACGGACCAGACAGGAAATGGCTCCCGCCAGGCAAAGACCAAGCAGAGCATTGTGCATAGAGCCAAATACCTCCAAGGCTCCGTGAATTCCCCTTAACACATCAGGCGACTGTGGAATGATCCGATTCACCCAAAAAGAGGCGTAGGAACATACGTAAATAAAAATAAATGAGAAAAGTCCGCGTCCGGTATCTTCTTTGTAGGTTTTTCTGCCGTCACGGACACGTACACGTGTCATAGCCCATAAAAAAGAGATGCATTCATACAAAAGAAAGAAACCGGCGACAGCGGCATAAGCTGCGAGGCAGTAATTCTTCTCCTCAACGGCGGTTAATGGATCTCCATAAGGCGCGCATCCTTTCCAGAAGTTGTATGCCAAAAAGGCGGCAGTGCCGGCAATCAGCAAAAGAGAGACAAAGCGGATCAGGATGCTGGCTGTTTTATAAATCGTTTTGCCGCCATATTTTGCAGTACTTTTCAGTGGGGAAAGAAGATCAGCCTTTCTTCTGGAAGAAGCGGAGTTCTTTCTTCGGGGACGGCTGTCCTCATAATCATAAGAATCTGATTCCGGACGTTTGGAACGTGCAGAATTTTTCCGCCTGTCAGGTTCTTCCTCCCACTGCGGGGGGGTTTGATTGGGGTGAGAAGAAACAGAACCGTTGGAAATCGGGTTCATTAAAATGGTCTCATCTCCTTGCAGCGGCAGCTGGATTTTCTGCTTTTTTTGCCGGGAACGCGGAGGTTTTGGCTGTGACTTCAAGTCTATGTTTTGAAATTCGCGGTTTGCCTGTGGTTCTTCGGCATAATGAAAAACCGGATCATCTTCATAAGTAACTTCAAAATCCGGGTCAAAAAGATCTTTTTTATTGTTTTTAGAATTCATGGAAATCCTCCTTCCGAATGTTCCTATTCTATCCTGTTTTGAAAAAATCCTCAAGAGCAGATGGAAAAAATTTAGAAAATTCTTAGAAAATCTGATTCGTTGACGTCAAACTCGATTTTGCGTATAATAGAACCGATTGAAACAAAATGGAGGCAGCTTATGAAAACGAAGAAAGTTCTTTCTGCTGTACTGGCAGCCGTGCTTTTTGTGCTCGCTCCGGGAGCATCTGTGTGTGCGGAGGAACCGGAAGGCGGACAGGAACAGCAGGAAAAAGCGGCATCTTATGCCGAGAAGATTGATACAAACGAGATTCCGGGGTGGCCACAGGGACCCGCGATCTATGCGGCTTCGGGAATCGTGATGGATATGAACAGTGGGGCAGTGCTTTATGCGAAAAAGGCAGAGGAAAAAAGATACCCGGCAAGTATTACGAAAGTGCTGAGCGCTTTGACAGCGCTGCAGTATGCAAAAATGTCCGATGCAGTTTCCTTTTCAGAAGAGAGTATTTCTTTTTTGCAGTGGGATGACGCACAGATTGGAATGAAGCCGGGAGAAGAAATCAACATGGAATCCGCTCTTTACGGGATGCTTCTTGCGTCTGCCAATGAGGTTTCCTATGCAGTGGCAGAAAACGTAGGAAGACAATATCTAAATGGCGGATATACAGAATTTATAGAAGAGATGAATCGGATTTCACAGCAGCTGGGCTGTACCGGCTCAAATTGGGTCAATGCAAATGGGCTTCATGATGAGAATCATTATACGACGGCACATGACATGGCGAGGATTGCAGCAGCCGCTTATCAGAATGAAGAATTTCGCAGATTGGAAACAACTCTGGAATACAAAGTTCCGCCTACAAATCTGACGGTAGAAGAGAGGATCCTGGATCAGAACCATAAAATGCTCTGGCCGGAGAACTATTACTACTATGCAAATGCGAAAGCCGGAAAGACGGGGTATACAGATCAGTCAAAGACGACACTTGTGACCATGGCAGAGGAAAATGATATGCAGCTTGCTGCAGTGGTGCTTCATACATATGGAGTGGATGCTTATACGGATACACGGGCGATGTATGATTACGCATTTGCAAATTTTGAAACATTGAATTTAAAAGAGTATGAGACTTCATCAGAGATTGAAGACTTTGAAAATGAGAATGCCTATGCAGTGGTTCCAAAAGGTGTTTCCTTTTCTGAATTGGAAAAGGAATATGTCCCGGATGAATCAGAAGGAACCCGGCGGGTTCTGGTTGAGTATTCCTATCAGGGGCAGCCGGTGGGAAAGGAAAAGGCAATACTTACCGAGGAGGCGTTTTCGAAACTTACAGGAGCTGAGAAAAAAATAAAGATCGAACCCATCAAACAGGAGAAAAACAAAAAGCAGTCAGAAAAGAAATCGAAGCTCGCAGTAGTGATTGCACTTGTTATATTTCTGCCATTGGGATATATTCTTCTGGTAATCCTTTTATATAAACTGAATATGAGACGGAGAAAGCGAAAAAAGTAAAAAATACGGATGGTCAGTAAACGTGCCATCCGTATTTTTTAATGCCGATGTTTCAGGAAGAGCAGATCGCAAAGCAGATATCCGATAAAAATCAAAGCGCCTGCGGCAAACAGAAAACAACAAGTAAGAATAAGCTCTGGAAGGGAATGCTTCCACAGAGAAAGCGGCAGTTTGTATCCAAGAAAAGAGAGGTGGAACATTATGACCAGTATCAAAATCAGGAGCCCCAATTTCCGGAAAAAGATTCGCGCTTTCATGCGGTGATAATCCCGACATCGGATAGGGAGTGTCAGGTATCTGGTGATGCGCGGGGAAATGATTCCGTGTTCAGCAATGAGAAAAAGTTCGTAACAAAGGTATATGGAAAGCCCAAGAGTACCCAGCACGATCCAAAACGGAAGAAACGTGACGGAATCAGGGGAGTGTCCATTGGAAAGATCGAAATAGGCATGCTGCATTTCTGACTGTGAAGAGAGCATATAGAGGAAAAGCAGACATCCTGTGAGCAGATAAAATCCTTCCAGATGAAGCATTCGCTTTTCGGTCAGATAAATATTATGGTTCATACAGGTTACCTCCTAAAAATTTCGGGACAATAAGTCTCGGATTTGTGAATGTGAGTGTTTTCGCTGATCGGTAAGAAACGCATCCAATTGTTCCGGACAGTGGAATGAGATGGTTCCATTATCGGCAAACATCAGATAATCGGCAAGATTTTTCAAGGTTTCGGTAATGTGAGAAGAAATAAAAATTCCCACATCTTCATTTAAAATATCCTGCATGATGGACAAAAATTTTCTTCGAAAGATGGGATCAAATCCTTCCAGTGGTTCATCCATGATCAGAAAACGCGGGTTATGCGCCAGAGCAAAACAAGTCTGCATTTTCATGTATTCTCCTTTGGAGAGCTGCCAGAGTTGCCGGGAAGGAGAAAAATCCATTCGATCCATTAAAATATAGTAACGTTCCATAGACCAGTTTGAAAAATACGGCCCAAGAAGCGCTCCGTTTTCCAGAGCGGACTTTTCCATAAAGTAAGTCAATTCGTCAGATACATAGCCGATTTGGTCTTTGTAAAGATCCGGTTCGTTTTTTAAAGAAATTCCATCCAGTTTTGCATCGCCGGTACAAAACGGATCGACTCCGGAAAGGCAACGTAAAAGTGTAGATTTTCCGGAGCCGTTTTTTCCGGAAAGTACGGTCAGATATCCGCTTTCCAGTTGAAAAGAAGTTGGAGATAACTGAAAATTTTGATAAGATTTTGAAAGTTCGTTACAAACTAATTCAGACATAGACTAATCCCTGCCTTTCCATAAATATAATATCAGATCCTGAAATTCATCCAGTGAAAGAGAAAGCTTTTTTGCATCTTCGATACAGGTAGTAAGTGTGCGCTCCAGTTGAACAAGTTGTTCTTCTTGTAAAGCACGAAAATCCATCTGTTTTACAAAAAATCCCTTCCCGGGTTGGGAATAAATCAGGTTTTCGGCTTCTAGTTCTTCATATGCACGTTTTGTGGTGATCACACTGATTTCCAGATCTTTTGCCAGACTTCGGATGGAAGGAAGCATATCACCTGGAGCGAGTTCCCCGTTTAGCATGGATTCCTTAAATGACTGTACAAGCTGTTCATAAATCGGCAGTGAGGAACCTGGTTTTAATAGGATGTTCAATGTGGGTCAGGCCTCCTTTCGTTCAAATCTTGCAGTTCAAAGCAAGTTTCGTAAGAAAGAATTTTGTTTAGGAACATATGAATACAGTAGGCAGTTGCAAGCAGGTTTCCGACCATGATCAAAAGCCAAACAATCGTTTTTAGAGAAGTATATTTAAAAATTGCAAATTCAGCGACAAGCAGCATTATCCAGATAAAATTAAGAAAGTCAAAATTGAGAATGCTGTGGAAGGTCTCGTGCTGTTCCCATTCTTCTGTGAGATGAATCGGGGGAGGAGTGGTATGGTTTAAACATGCTGCAATGATCATAAGGAAAATCAACAGCAGGCAGATGATTGTTTCACGGGGTGTGAAAGTCGTGCTCAAGTAATGAAAACCGCCTCCTAAAATTTGAAACAAAAAGAAAAGCAGAAGGCAGATGAAAATTTTTGTCCACAGGTATAGCCAAAGGAGTTGTTGTTTCTTTTTGGTATCAACAGGACAAAACGAAAGAGATTTCAAAAAGCGTACTGGCAATTTTGTGGAAAGAAGAAGTACAAAAGCAAGCCCCAAACCTATAGAGGCGGGAGGCGCTGAAAATCCAAATGTGAAATAGCAAATAGTCCATAAGGCAAATAAAATAGAGAAGTTCAGCCAGCTTTTTTTGAAGTCAGACCATAAACTTTGTAAGATCAATGTCAGCATAAAGGTACCTCCTGTTTTGGAAAATATAGTTTTTCGTAAGAAATTACGTTGTCTAAAAAAGTATGGATACAGTAAGCTGCTGCCAAAACATTTCCGATCATGGCAATGCTCCAAAGTACAATGATCCAGAGGTTCCATGAGGTCTGAAGATAGCTTTGACAAAACAAGGCGACATATTCCAGAACAAGCAGACAGAACCAGTAGACATTGACAATGCTCATCCCTTTTCCCTCCAACGCCTCATCGAGTTCACGATTTGGAATCCGGTTGCCGGGATCTGCCTTCATGGAAAAGTCAATCAGGATAAAGCAGGATAAAAGAAACAGCAATGCGAGTTCAGGAGTCTGAAAAAATATCAGCAGACTTCCGGTAAAGCCCAGGCAGAGTAATAGAAATAAAACCAGGCAAATAGCAAATTTGCTTCCCAGGTAAGAACGCAAAGCGTTCCGTTTTATTTTTAGATCTGCAGGGCAAAAATAAATGGGTTTCAGCAGCCGGACAGGAAACTTTCTGGAAATCAGTATGACAGAAAGTAAAATTCCGGCAGTATAAATAAAATACACCAGAGTATAGACTTCAGATCCGTTCAGTATTATTTCCTTTAATTCAGCATCGGAAAGCAAATAAGCCTGTGAGTCTATCATGAAGAACCAGAGTCCGAAAGTCAGTGCAAAAGCCGTCCCAATATAACACAGTCCCAATATCAAGAGAATACCGAGCCAGTGTTTTTTGAAATCAGACCAAAGATGTTGAATGATCAGTCTTGTCATTGAATGACACCTCCTTCGTGAAAACAGCACATCAGATCTTCCAGAGAAGGTCTGGTGACGGTAAGATTTCCGTATGTGTGAGAATCCGCTTTGACAGAGTCGATCAATGTGGAATTTCGATATTGTCCGAACTGATTGCAGATGATGATCTTGGAATCCAACTTTTCCAGTTCCTCTCTTGTGCCGTGTAAAAGAAGATAGCGGTCGGCAAGTTCTTCCCGTGTCAGATCCAATACCAGATGTCCGTGATCCATCAGCAGAATATAATCTCCAATCTGATCCAGGTCTTCTGTGATGTGTGTGGAAAAAAGGATACTTCTCGTCCCATCTTCTACGATTTCCTGCATATAACCAAGCAGTTCTTTGCGAAACAGCGGGTCCAGTCCGGCTGAGGGTTCATCCATGAGAAATACATTTGCATCATGAGAAAAAGCAAAAGCAAGTTGAAAACGAGTTTTTTGTCCTTTGGAAAGTTTTTTGACCTTTTTCTTTGGATCCACATCAAAACGTCTGCAGAATTCCAGAAACAGACGGTGATCGTACCGGCTGTAAAGAGAACCAAAACAGCGGGCGTTTGTCTCGACCTTTGTATCTTCATCGAAAAGACATTGATCCAGAACGACTCCGATTCGGTCTTTTGCGGCGATCTCTTCTGTTTCCATAGAATGTCCGTTTATCAAAATGTTTCCTGCATCTTTTTGATACAGATTTAAAATGGTTTTGACCAGAGAGGTTTTTCCGCAGCCGTTTTGTCCGATGAGGCCAGTGATATATCCCGGCTTCAGATGAAAGCTGATGTCATGTAGATGAAATGTCCCCAGAGTTTTGTCAAGATGCTGTACGTCTAACAGATAGTTCATGGTCAGTCCTCCTTTTATACGTGAAACAAACTGTATATATCTATATAAACAGTATATAAACAGTTCTGGGAGAAGTCAAGAGAGAATCCGGAAATTGTAAAAATCTGTCTTGACAAATCTTGGATGCATCACGTATGCTTTTATAAAAGCCCTTTCATAAAGGTATGGAGTTTGGAAAGAGGGAAATTATGAATATATATGATATTGCAAAAGAAGCAGGAGTTTCGATCTCAACTGTTTCACGGGTTATGAACCACAAGGGAAATGTAAACCCGGTCACGCGCAAAAGGGTAGAGGAAATTCTGGAAAAAAATAATTATACGCCGAGTGCGATCGCACGAGGGATGGTGAGCAAGTCCATGAAGACAGTATCTGTCCTGACTGTAGATATCCGTGTTCCCCATTACGCAAAAACAGCATATACCATTGAGCGGGAATTCAGCCGCCGGGGATATGAGGTGTCCTTGTGCAACACAGGCGGGGAACTGGAGGAGACCATAAAATATCTTCGGACTGCCTTGGAGAAAAAGGCAGATGGAATCGTACTGGTGGGTTCTGTATTTAATACACTCTGCAAAAACGCAGAGATCAGCGGGCTGCTGAAAAATGTCCCGGTGGTTCTTGCGAATGGGAAACTGGAATTGCCCAATTCCTATTCCGTTCTGGTAGATGACAGGTATGGAATATCGCTTGCGGTGGAGCATCTGATACAAAAAGGGCACCGTGAGATTTATTATTTGAGAGATATGGATACCGTCAGCGCACAGCTTAAATGTGAGGGGTTTATCACCGAGATGGAAAAGTGTGGGTTAAAGAATGCGAGACAACAGATTGTGAAGGCGGAACCAAGCATAGAAGGCGGCATCCATGCAGTTGAAAAACTGATTCGGGAAAAGCGGAAATTTACAGGGATTGTCTGTGGTGAAGATATTACGGCAGCAGGGGTTGTGAAAGCGCTTTTACATCATGGAATCAAAATCCCGGAAGAAGTAGCAGTGACTGGCTATAATCATTCAGAATACGCAAAAGTTTGCGAACCACAGCTGACGACAATTGACAACAAGCCGGAGCTGGTCGCAATGATGAGTGTTCAGCTGCTCACCAGCCTGATTGAAAAGTCGGATACATATTCATCCTGCACGATACAGCCGGAGCTGGTTGAAGGAGAGACAACGTAAGAACAGGAGAAAGATTTTCGGAAAGCAGAAGAAAGTCTTTCTCCTGTTTTTTTGCAAAAACAAGAAAACGCTTGCAAAATGTTAAAAAAATATCAGCATTTCCAACGAAAAATATGGATGAAAATTATAATATATGCTGAAAAGCAATGGTTATTCCTTTCTAATGTTGACAAAAACAGATAGATAACTATAATGAAAAGTAAAGAAAGCGCTTTTATAAACTTTCAAAAATATTTTCATAAATCGAAAGGAGTCTATCATGAGAGTTCAGTATGATATTATGGTACAGGAGTTTACACGTGTTTTGGAAAAAAGAGGATTCAATCACGAGGATGCAGAAAGTGCAGCGGTTATTTTTGCACAGAACAGTCTTGCAGGAGTGTTTTCACATGGATTGAACCGATTTCCACGTGTGGTCAGCTACCTGGAAAAAGGAGAGATCGATCCGAATGCAAAAGCGACTTGTGAAATGCAGATGGGAGCCATTGAAAGATGGGATGGTCATCGTGGATTTGGACCTTTAAACGCAAAGAAAGCAATGGATCGTGCCTGCGAACTGGCAAAAGAATATGGTGTCGGATGTGTGGCGCTGGGAAATAACAATCACTGGATGAGAGGCGGTACATATGGATGGCTTGCAGCGGATCATGGCTGTATCGGCATCTGCTGGTCTAATACAATGCCGAATATGCCGGCGTGGGGTGGATTGAACCGGAAAATAGGAAATAACCCTCTGATCATGGCAGTGCCTCGTTCCAATGGAGAACACGCTATGATTGACTGTGCGGTTTCTCAGTTTTCTTATGGAAAGATTGAAGACTGCCGGCTCAGAGGTGTGCAGCTTCCGGTACCTGGAGGATATGATACAAAAGGAGAATTAACGACGGATCCGGCAGAGATCGAAAAAACATGGAGAGTCCTTCCGATGGGATATTGGAAAGGAAGCGGACTGTCGATCGTACTTGATCTGATCGCCACTGTTCTGACAAATGGAAATTCTGTGCAGAAGATCGGTACGTTCGGAGATGAGATTGGACTGACTCAGATTATGATCGCGATTGATCCGACAAAATTCAATACAGTAGAAGAGACAGATGCGATCGTAGAAGAGATTCTTGCGGACGTCAAATCTTCAGAGCCGATCAAAGAAGGTGCGGAAGTGTATTATCCGGGAGAACTGGAACTGAAAAATATCAAAGAAAATAAAGAACAGGGAATTCCGGTTATCGAAGAGGTATGGGAATCTATCCTGAAAATGTAAGAAAAAGAGAGAACTAGGGAGGAAACATCATGGAATATGTAATTGGAATCCTGCTGCTCGTCTCATTTGTAGGTCTTGCCGTATACGCAGTTCGCGGCGGAAACCTGATGATGGGTATGCTGATTATGGGTATTATCTGGACAGTGCTTCCATTGATTGGAAATACATTTGCAACAAATCCGGAATTTATCGCTGCATATCCCGGTATTACGGATATCAGTTTTGTAGATGCGATCACGAAAGTGTTCCAGGCCGGTCCGGAAGGCTGGGGAAGTGTTTTGGTCAACGTTGTGTTTGGTGCATGGTTTGGACGTGTATTGCTTCAGACAGGAATTGCAGATGCGCTGATCCGAAAAGCAGTTGAACTTGGAGGAGACAAACCGGTTATCATTTGTGTTCTTCTTTCCGCTGTCACAACAGCAATCTTCTCTACACTCTTTGGTGCAGGAGCTGTTGTTGCAATCGGGGTGATCATTCTTCCGATTTTAATGAGTCTTGGTATTCCAAAGACACTTTCCATTGGATCGTTTATGTTGAGTGTAGGAGCCGGAATGTATTTGAATCCGGTACTGACAGGGCAGTTTTTGGCATTTTTCCTGGGAGAAGACGAAAAACAGCTGATCACATATGATGATCCGGCGCGTCTTCGCTGGGCAGGAATCGGTGTGGCGGTACAGCTGCTCATGGTCATTGTGATGTGCGTGGTTTCTTTGAGAAAGAAGAAAACGGTACATGCATGGAGTGCATCGGCTGTGAGAAAAGCACGTCCTGGATATGTTCCGACGATCGCATTGATCGCACCAGTTCTGCCGGTATTGCTTTTGGTTGTATTAAAAGTTCCGATCATCCTGGGATTTATCATCGGAAGTTTTTATGCGCTGGCAGTTTGTGGAAAGCTGAAATCTTTCCGGGGAGCCTGCCGTGTGCTGAACAAAGATTTTTATGATGGTGTAGTAGATACAGCGCCGTTGGTTGGCTTTTTACTGATGATCCCGATGTTCAATAAGGCAGCAGAACTTTGTGTTCCATATTTCAATGCGCTGCTTGGAAATGTGATCCCAAACAATACACTGGTGATCAGTATTGCATTTGCACTTTTGGCGCCGCTTGGATTATTCCGCGGACCTCTGACGCTTTTTGGCTGCGGAGCTGCAACACTGGGAATCCTGAAAGGAATCGGGTTCTCCACTCCATATCTGTTTGCGCTGATGGTCATTCCTTCGATTACAATGAATGTATCCATCTGTATGACACAGAGTTGGATTGCATGGGGAGTAAGTTACGCAAAAGTATCAACCAGAGAGCATCTGAAAAAGACATTGCCGGTTGCATGGATTGTCTGTATCATCATGCAGGTGATCACTTACATTATGTTTGGTTAAGGAGGAGCTTCAAATGAGTAATAGAAAAGTACGTATGGGGATCGATGTCGGCGGAACACATACAAAAGCCGTTGCCATTGACAATGCCACCCATGAAATTATCGGAAAGTCTTCTGTGAAAACAACACATGATGACAAGGCGGGCGTTGCAGCCGGAGTTGTGCAGGCATTTCAAAACTGCCTGAAAGAAAATTCGATCGATCCGAAAGATGTTATTTTTGTTGCGCACTCGACGACACAGGCGACCAATGCTCTCATTGAAGGAGATGTGGCAAACGTAGGAGTGATCGGTGTAGGACCCAAAGGAGTGGGCGGCTGGATTGCAAAAGCACAGACAAATATGAAAGACATCAACCTGGGATCCGGACGGTTTATCCGTCTGCAGAACAGATATATCTGCGATGAGAATCTGTCTGATGAGCTGGTAGCAGATACCATCCGCTCGTTGGTAGGGGACGGCGCACAAGTTATCGTAGCCAGTGAATCTTACGGAGTGGATGATATGGAAAACGAGACCGGAATCTGTAAGATTGCAAAGGATATGGGGCTTGAAGCAACTGCAGCCAGTGAGATCACCAAACTTTACGGACTGACCAGACGTACCCGTACGGCTGCAATCAATGCGTCCATTTTGCCCAAAATGCTCAATACAGCGAACTCTACAGAACAGAGTGTAAAAAGTGCCGGAGTAGAAGTGCCTCTGATGATCATGAGAGGGGACGGTGGTGTTATGGAGATCAGTGAAATGAAAAAGCGTCCTGTTCTTACCATGTTGTCCGGTCCTGCTGCTTCCGTCATGGGAAGTTTGATGTATCTGCGTGCCTCCAATGGTGTATATTTTGAAGTCGGAGGAACCACAACGAATATCGGTGTGATCAAAGACGGACGTCCTGCCATTGACTATTCAAACGTAGGCGGGCATCGTACGTACATCAGCAGTCTGGATGTGCGGGTGCTTGGTGTTGCCGGAGGAAGCATGGTGCGGGCAGACAAAAGTGGTGTCAAAGATGTGGGACCGCGTTCTGCACATATTGCAGGTCTGGATTATGCAGTATTTACTCCGGAAGAAGAAATTGTAGATCCCAAAGTGGTATTCTTCAGTCCGAAAGAAGGAGATCCGGCGGATTACGTGGCAATTGAACTCAAAGGCGGAAAACGGATCACGATCACAAATACATGCGCGGCAAATGTCCTGGGATTGATTAAACCGGAATATTTTGCATATGGAAATGCAAATGCAGCGCGCAAGGCAATGCAGCCTCTGGCAGAGTATATGGGAAAAACAGTAGAAGAAGTTGCAGAACAGATTTTGACAAGAGCTTACGAGAAAATTGAACCGATCATCATGGAACTGGCCGAAAAATACCGGTTGGAAAAAGATCAGATCAGTCTGGTAGGTGTCGGCGGCGGAGCGGCTTCTCTGATTGGATTCTGTTCGGATAAAATGGGGCTTCGTTATTCCATTCCGGACAATGCAGAAGTGATTTCTTCCATTGGTGTTGCGCTTGCGATGGTACGTGACGTGGTGGAACGAGTGGTGCCAAATCCAACACCGGAAGATATTCGCGCGATCAAAGCAGAAGCGATTGACAAAGCAGTGGAAAGTGGTGCTGCAGCAGACAGTGTGGATGTTCATATTGAAATTGACCCACAGACTTCAAAGTTGACAGCGATCGCACTTGGATCCACAGAAGTAAAAACAACCGATCTGTTGAAAGAATGTACGGCAGAAGAAGCACGTCAGCTTGCGGCAGAGGATTTGAAAGAAGCACCTTCTGCGATTACGGAAGAATGTGCCACAAAGAATTTCTATGTGTTTGGTACGGACAGAAAAGGAAAACATCCCGTTCGTATTCTGGATAAAAAAGGATTTATTAAAGTGCAGAGAAATGATGGAAAAGCACTTCTTTGCAAAGCGGGAAGCTATCGCAATGTGGTTTCTCAGATGTGGGAAGAGCTGGCTATCTACCAGCAGGATGCAATTTTGCGCCCGGATTACTATATTTGTGCAGGAGCGCGTGTGATGGATTTTTCCGGTTCTGTTGATCTGGATAAGATCATGATGTTGATGGAAGTTGAAATGCAGATGATCAATCCGTCTGACGATGTAATTATCGTGGGAGCGAAAAACAGTCTGTAAATAGAAGGGAATACACAGCACGATGGAAAAGCATGGGAGAAGAAATCGGTTTTTAGATGCTTTGGCAGGGAAAAGAATACTGGAAGAAAGAAAAATGTATCCGGAAATTCCATTGGACAATATGGTGCAGATTCTGGAACATGTGACGGAAGAAGCCTGGGGGCGCTACGCATTTGCAAGAGAACCTCTGGAGCAGAAGTTTACGCCGGAGCAAAAGGATGTCTACACGGCGAAAGCGAATGCGTGTGGGCGTGAATGGGCAAAACGTGTCAGTGAAAAATATGGAACAAAAGATCCGAAGATTCTGGCTGAGAAAATGGGCATGAAGGTAAAGATGCCGAAAGTTCCAACCGGAGGAGGCGTGGTTTTATTTGCGCAGTATGTACAGCCGGATGAGATTACAATTTTCACAGACTGCGTAGAGAAGGCGGCTGCGCTGGAAACACAGTGTGGCTGTCCGCTCCTGGAAAAAGAGCGCCTTCTGGAAATCTTGCTGGCACACGAATTGTTTCATGCAGTGGAGGAACGATATGCAGGAGAAATTTTTACCCGTACAGAGAAGGTTGAGTTGTGGAAAAAACCGTTTTCCAACCGATCTGTGATCGCATGTCTGTCAGAAATTGCAGCAATGGCATTTGCCGGACAGCTTTTGGGACTGAGTGTGTCTCCGTATATGCTGGATGTGCTGCTTGTGTATTCTTATGATAAAAATACTTCTTATGGTTTGTATGATGAAATACAGAAATGGAACAGGGAAGTGTTGTCTGATAAAAATCAGGAGGAAAAGAGATGCTGACGACCAATATTTTGCTGGCTGAGAAATATGATTATCTTAGCGAAAAATTTAAAAAAGCGTTTACATTTTTAAGAGAGACAGATCTTGCCGCTTTGCCGGTAGGAAATGTACCGATTGATGGAGATGAAGTGTATGCGAATGTACAGAGTTATTCTACAATGGATGCTTCAGATTGTCCGTTTGAAAGTCATAAAGAATACTTCGATGTGCAGTATGTTGTGGAGGGAGAGGAGTGCTTTGGTTATGAGCCGGCAGAAAATCTGGTTCCGTCCATGGAGTATGATGCGCAGAGAGATTTGATTTTTTATCAGGAGCCTGCAGAGTTTGGCAAGATTATTTTAAAAGCCGGTGATTTTGCGATCGTTCCGCCGGAAGATGGACATGCTCCGAGACGAATGACGGCAGATGGTTCCTGTCAGGTAAAGAAAATAGTAGTAAAAGTAAGGGTATAGGAGGAAAATCGAGTGAAGAGTTCATTTCGTTGGTATGGAGATACAGATCCGGTTACGTTGGATAAAATCCGCCAGATTCCGGGAATGCGTTCGATTGTTTCTGCTGTGTATGATGTGAAACCGGGAGAAGTATGGCCGGAAGAGAGTATCAAACATCTGGTGGATGAATGTGCAGCAAATGGGTTGGTGTTTGATGTGGTAGAATCCATTCCTGTCACAGAAGAAATCAAGCTTGGAAGACCGGAGCGAGACCGCCATATTGAGAATTATTGTGAATCGATCCGGCGTTGTGCGAAGTATGGGATCAAATGTGTTACTTATAATTTTATGCCGGTTTTTGACTGGACAAGAACCCAGCTGGATAAACAGGCAGAAGATGGCTCAACCAGTCTTGTGATGTACTGGGAACAGTTGAAAGGGCTGGATCCACTGAAAGATGATATTCATCTTCCTGGCTGGGATGCCAGCTACACACAGAATGAAGTGCGTGAGCTGATCCGGGCATATGGAGAACTTGGAGAAGAAGGACTGTGGGCGAATATTGAATATTTTCTGAAACGGGTGATCCCTGTGGCAGAAGCGTGTGATGTCGTGATGGCATTACATCCGGATGATCCTCCATATCCGATTTTTGGACTGCCGAGGGTGATTACATGTGAGAAAAATATAGATCGTTATCTGGCGATCGTGGACAGCCCGGCGAATAGTCTGTGCCTATGTACAGGATCACTTGGAAGTTCGCCGGACAATGATATCCCTGCGATGGTGCGTAAGTATTCTGCAATGGGACGTATCGGTTTTATGCATATCAGGAATGTGAAGATTCTTCCGGATACATCCTTTGAAGAGTCAGGACACTTGACACAAAAAGGTTCTCTGGATATGAATGCGATCGTGAAGGCACTGGTTGAAACGGGATTTGAAGGATATTTCCGTCCCGATCATGGACGTATGATCTGGGGAGAGACCGGAAAGCCTGGATACGGTCTTTTTGACCGGGCATTGGGAAGTGCCTATATCAACGGCCTGATCGAAGCCAATGGCGGAGTGATTGAAGAATAAGAAAAAGAAATAGAATGAAAAAAATGTAGAAGGGGCATGCTGGTATCTGGTATGCCCCCTCTTGTATAACAGGCTGCGATTGAGCCGATTTTTGAATGTAGTACCGAAGGTTATAGTGTACCTCTCTTTTGCTCTTCATTCAGTGTCCATCCATAATCATTGTGGTAGATCATCTGTCTTGTCATGCCGCCGTCGATGCATATATTTTCTCCGGTGATAAAACCAGCTTTTTCTGAACAAAGGTATAGTACCATATTGGCGATATCCAAAGGATTTCCAACCCGACCCGCGGGGTGCTGGATTGCATCTGCACCGTCATATTCTGTGAAAGTGGTATCGATCCAGCCTGGAGAGATCGAATTGACACGGACTTTCCCGGCGAGACTGACAGCGAGGGCATGTGTAAGAGCTGTGATCCCTCCTTTGGCAGCCGTGTAACTTTCGGTCTGCGGCTGGCTCATGCGGTCGCGGGAAGAAGAGATATTTACAATTGCGGCATCTGATGTAAAGTACGGAAGAAAAAGCTTTGTAAGATAGAAGGGCGCTGTGATGCCGACTTTTAAAGCATAGTTAAATTCTTCATAGGAACATTCCTCGATTCCCTTCATGAAAGGAAGTGCATTATGGATCAGATAGTCTATTCTGCCATATTTTGCAATGACTGTGTCTGCAAAGTGGTGCAGAACTTCTTTTTTTGCCAGATCACCGATAAAGTCATCGTTTGATTGTTTGTCGATGATATAGACAGATGCATTGTTCTTTTTAAATTCTTCGGCAATACATTTTCCGATGCCTTGTGCTCCGCCAGTGATGACAGCTACTTTGTTTTGAAACATTGTACAAACCTCCGGTTCTTTTATATAAAGTGATTCTATTCATACTGTAACGTGTTCTTGCAGTTTGTCAAGAAGATGTTGAATCTCTCTGCTTTTGTTATACAAAATGTATCCGTTTTCAAAAGGATGGATGCAGGGAGTGAGAAGATAACAAAAGAGAAGGAAAAGGGTGACTTCCCCACACAAATATGATAAAGTTAGAATGCTGTGAGAAAACAGCAGAATCTAAGAAAAGTTAATGGAGTTATCACATGAATTTGTTGAATATTGAACATATCAGTAAAATATATGGAGAAAAAATAATTTTTGATGACGCGTCTTTTGGAGTGCAGGAGGGAGACAAGATCGGTATCGTTGGAATCAACGGAACTGGCAAGACCACTCTTCTTCGGATGATTGCGGGAACAGAGGTGCCGGATGAGGGACAGATCATCCGGCAGAATGGCATGAAGATTGCCCATCTGACTCAGAATCCCGTATTTCCGGAAGATGCGACTGTTTTGTCATATGTGCAGAGTGTGGCAGAAGAGATGCAGTGGAAGGTGCAGAGCAATCTGAATATTCTTGGAATTACGGATCATACCATGAAGATCGAACATCTTTCCGGCGGTCAGAAGAGAAGAGTGGCTCTGGCAAAAGTGCTGTCAGAGGATTTTGATCTTCTTCTTCTGGATGAGCCCACGAACCACCTGGATGGAGAGATGATCTCCTGGTTGGAAGACTATCTTCGGGCATATAGAGGAACTGTGATCATGGTAACACATGATCGGTATTTCTTAGATCAGGTGACGAACCGGATCTTGGAGATCAGTCATGGAAAAATGTACAGTTATGATGCAAACTACACCAAGTTTCTGGAATTAAAAGCTCAGAGAGAAGAGATGGAACTGGCTTCGGAGAGAAAACGTCAGAGCATCCTTCGCATGGAACTGGAATGGGCGAAGAGAGGATGTCGTGCCAGAACAACAAAGCAGAAAGCGCGTCTGGAGCGTTTGGAGAATTTAAAAAACGGCAGTGCTCCGGTAACGGATGCTGCGATTACACTGGATTCGGTAGAAACTCGTATGGGAAAGAAGACGATGGAACTGCACCATGTCAGCAAGGCCTATGGGGAGAAAGTGCTTGTGAAGGATTTTTCCTATACCGTGCTGAAAAATCAGAAATTGGGAATCATAGGACCCAATGGCTGTGGAAAATCCACGCTGATTAAAATGATGGCAGGGCTGATCCAGCCGGATTCCGGCACTATTGAAGTTGGAGAGACTGTTAAGATCGGATATTTTGCACAGGAAGAGCAGGAAATGGATGACAGTCAGAGAGTCATTGATTATGTGAAGGACATCGGAGAATATATTGTCACAAAAGAAGGACGGATCAGTGCATCTCAGCTTTTGGAACGGTTTTTATTTACGCCGGATATGCAGTATGCCCCCATCGGAAAGTTGTCGGGCGGAGAAAAGAGACGGTTGTATCTGCTTGGGATCCTGGCGCAGAATATCAATCTGTTGTTGATTGATGAGGCGGGGAACTATCTGGATATTCCGACACTGACTATTTTGGAAGATTATCTGAATTCCTTTCAGGGAATTGTGATCACAATCTCTCATGACCGTTATTTTTTGGACAATGTGGCAGACCGTATTTTTGAATTTGACGGGAATGGACATCTGCAGCAATATGAAGGCGGATACAGCGATTATCTGGAAGCAAAAAAGAAAAGAGAAGCTGGTGCAGAACTGGGAGAAAAACAAGAAGCGACAAAATCGAAAAATACGGCAAAGTCATGGAAACAGAACAGCCCGGTAAAACTAAAATTTTCATTTAAGGAAGCCCGGGAATATGAGACGATCGATGATGATATTGCAGCGCTGGAAGAAAAACTGGAGAAGTTGGATCAGGACATGGTGAAAAATGCGACCAATTCGGTGAAACTTTCGGAACTGATGCAGCAAAAGGAAGAAACTCAGGCAGCATTGGATGAAAAGATGGAACGCTGGGTCTATCTCAATGATCTGGCCGAGAAGATTGAAGCGCAGAAAAACGGTCTGTCCTGACCGGAAAAAATAGAAATGGAAAATTGTTGTTTTAGCAGAAATAGACAAATGACACGGTAATGCATGGGCAGAAAAATGAACATGTATTTATGTTGTATTTTGTTGACGCGGACAGGGGAAAGGAATATACTAATCCTTGCAGAAGAAAAATTGAAAAATATGGAGGTAAGCAATATGAAAAAACCTGTTTTAGTGATTATGGCAGCAGGGATGGGAAGCAGATATGGAGGATTGAAACAGATCGATCCGGTAGATGAAGATGGACATATTATCATTGATT
>ERZ1106969.1167-NODE-1167-length-20071-cov-6.326339_pt1 | contig 20071 bp, 18 predicted proteins | sample MGYA00403685_ERZ1106969 | MGnify/ENA primary metagenome ERZ1106969 (study PRJEB35170, sample SAMEA104062416) | human gut metagenome | biome: human gut; feature: human-associated habitat; material: faeces | place: Denmark | collected 2012-05-18 ... | reverse complement strand
GAATAGAACGATTACGTCAGAAAATGGAGGAACACCATATTTCTGTTTATATGATCCCGACAGCAGATTACCATCAGAGTGAATATGTGGGAGAACATTTTAAATCCAGAGCGTTTATCACAGGTTTTACAGGCTCAGCAGGAACGGCTGTCATCACAGAGAAAGAAAGTTGTCTCTGGACAGACGGGAGATATTTTCTGCAGGCAGAGCAGCAGCTTCAGGGAAGCGGCATTCGTCTGCAGAAAATGGGAGAGCCGGGAGTACCTGCGATCACAGAATATATCGAATCAGTACTGGGAGAATCTGAAAATATCGGGTTTGATGGAAGGACCATCGGTATTACAGAAGGAGAACAGTATGAAAAGATTGCGAAAGAGAAGCACGGACAGGTGTACTATGGCTGTGATCTGATCGATGAGATCTGGGAAGAGAGGCCGAATTTGTCTGAAAAACCGGCATTTTATCTGGAAGAGACTTATACAGGAGAATCTACGGTATCGAAACTGAAACGTGTAAGAGAACGAATGGAAAAAGAAAATACAGAATATCATCTTCTGACCAGTCTGGATGACATTGGATGGCTGTTGAATGTGCGTGGACAGGATGTGGAGTATTTTCCGCTTCTGCTTTCTTATGCGCTGATCACCATGGATTCTGTGGAACTATACGCAGACGAAAGAAAGTTTGATGAGAATATCTTAAAGCATTTTGAGGAGTGTCAGGTACATCTGCATCCGTATAATGCGATTTATGAAGATGTAGAAACTCTTCCGGAGGGGGCTTCGATCCTTTTGGATCCAGAGAGAGTGAACTATGCATTGTATCGCAACATTCCGGAAGCGGTTCGTATTGTAAAGAAAGAAAATCCAGAAGTGCTGATGAAGTGTGTGAAAAATGCCATAGAGATTGAAAATATCCGAAGAGGACATATCAAAGACGGTGTGGCACATACAAAATTTATGTACTGGCTGAAGAAAAACGCCGATAAAGAGACCATCACAGAATTGAGTGCGTCTGAAAAACTGGAGGACTTCAGAAAAGAGCAGGATGGATATCTCTGGCCGAGTTTTGATCCGATCTGTGCATATGGAGAACATGCGGCAATTGTACATTATTCCTCTTCTCCGGAGACAAACGTAGAATTGACAAAGGGCGGGCTGTTTTTGACAGATACCGGTGGAAATTATTATGATGGATCCACAGATATCACACGTACCGTGGCAATCGGAGAGGTTGATGAAAAACAGAAGGAAGATTTTACAATGGTAGCCTGCAGTATGCTGCGTCTTGCAGACGCAAAATTTCTGGCAGGATGCAGCGGCATGGTTTTGGATTATGCAGCGAGAGAACCATTCTGGCGAAGAGGTTTAAACTATAACCATGGAACGGGGCATGGAGTTGGATATCTTGGGAATATTCATGAGGCGCCGATCGGATTCCGTTGGAAGGCAACAAGGGATGCCATGTGCGAAATGGAACCGGGAATGGTGATCACAGATGAACCGGGAATTTATATAGAAGGCTCCCATGGAATCCGTATTGAAAATGAACTGCTCGTGTGTGCGGGAGAAAAGAATGAATATGGACAATTCTTGTATTTTGAACCGCTGACGTTTGTGCCGATTGACCTGGATGCATTGTCTCCGGAATGTATGACAGAGGAAGAGAAAAAGCTTCTCAATGCATATCATAAAAACGTCTATGAAAAAATCAGTCCATATCTGAGTGAAGAAGAGCAGAAATGGCTGAAGGAGTATACTCGTCCTGTAAAATAGCAGACAGAAAACAAAAAGGAAGAAGAGGAAATGAAGTGTGAGTGAAAATAGTACAAATGAATTATTGATCCGCATAGAAGAAAAATATAAAAAAATGAGCAAAGGCCAAAAACGACTTGCGGATTATGTGACCGAAAATTACGATAAAGCCGTATTTCTGACAGCAGCGCGCCTGGGAGAGGTGGTAGGAGTCAGTGAGTCCACAGTTGTACGTTTTGCCACACAACTTGGATACAAAGGATATCCCGGTTTTCAGAAAGCACTGGAAGAACTGGTGAGAAATAAACTGAATTCGATTCAGAGAATGGAAGTAACATATGGGCGGATCAGTCAGTCAGAGATTCTGGAAACGGTGCTTCAGTCAGATATCGAAAAGATAAAACTGACGTTGGCCGGGATTGATCAGAAAGCATTTGAACTTGCGATTGATACGATTCTCAGTGCCAAACGTATTTATGTAGTGGGGATTCGCAGTTGTGCGCCACTGGCATCCTTTTTGTGCTTTTACCTGAATCTGGTGTGTGAAAATGTGACAGCAGTCAACACGAACAGTTCCAGTGAAATTTTTGAACAATTGATCCGTATCAATGAAGAGGATGTGATCATCGGCATCAGTTTCCCACGGTATTCCATGCGGACGCTGAAAGCGCTGGAATTTGCCAGCAACCGGAAGGCAAAAGTGATCACATTAACAGACAGTGTACATTCGCCGATGAATCTGTATTCTTCCTGCAATCTGATTGCCAGAAGTGACATGGCTTCGATTGTGGATTCTCTTGTGGCGCCTTTGAGTGTGATCAATGCACTGGTCGTAGCACTCTGCATGAAGAAACAACAGGATGTGGTTCATACGTTGGAAACGCTGGAGCGGATTTGGGGAGAATATCAGGTATACAGTAAGGATGAGTTGAATCAGGTAGATGATACGCTGCCAGAAACTTCTTCCGAACAAAGCGAGGAAAATGAAAATGAGTAAAGTGTTGATAATCGGAGGCGGTGCAGCCGGAATGATGGCTGCGGTTGCAGCCGGAGAAAACGGGCATGACGTGTGGTTGTATGAAAAAAACGATCGCCTGGGAAGAAAATTATTTATTACTGGAAAAGGCCGCTGTAATATTACAAATGCAGGGGATATGGATACGCTGTTTGCGTCTGTACTCAGTAATCCCAAATTTCTCTACAGCAGTTTTTATACGTTTACAAACGATCAGGTCATTGAATTTTTTGAAGGACTTGGGGTTCGGATAAAAATAGAGCGGGGCAATCGCGTATTTCCACTTTCTGACCATTCTTCGGATGTGATTGCGGGATTGAAGCGAAAAATGGACAGCTTGGGCGTACACATCTGCCTCAACACAGAAGTAGAGAAAGTAGAGCAAACAGATGGAAAGTTTCAGGCGATTGTCCTGAAAGGCGGACAGAGAAAAACCGGAGATGCGTGTATTGTTGCAACCGGAGGAATCTCTTATCCGGCGACAGGCTCTACAGGAGATGGCTATCGATTTGCAAAAGAAAATGGGCATCAGGTTACCAAGCTCTATCCGGCATTGGTCCCCATGGAAGTACGGGAATGGTATGCAAAAGAACTGCAGGGACTCTCTCTGCGAAATGTGACGGCATCGATTTACGATGGCAAGAAAAAACGGTATGAAGATTTTGGAGAGATGCTCTTTACCCATTATGGAGTCAGTGGTCCGTTGATGCTAAGTGCGAGCAGTATAGTCGGACAACAGCTTTCAAAACAAGAACTGCGTCTGGTGATCGATCTGAAACCGGCTTTGACAGAAGAACAGCTGGATGCACGAGTGTTGCGGGACTTTGAAGAAAATAAAAATAAACAGTTTAAAAATTCCGTAGATCATCTGTTTCCGGCAAAATTAAAACCAATCATGTTGGAGCTTTCCGGGATTCCGGAAGAGAAGAAAGTCAATGAGATTTCCCGAGAAGAGAGACAGAGATTTGTGCATTTGATCAAACATTTTGAAATGACGCTGACTGGACTTCGAAGTTATAAAGAAGCGATTATTACAAAAGGCGGTGTTCATGTCAAAGAAATCGATCCGGGAACGATGGAGTCTAAAAAAATTTCCGGACTGTATTTTGTTGGAGAAGTTCTGGATCTGGATGCACTGACAGGGGGATTCAATCTTCAAATTGCCTGGTCCACAGCATATCTTGCGGGAATTTCCATTCCCTGAGTGAAGGCACAGAAAGAAAAAGGAGAACAAAAATGGGATATAATGTAGCAATTGACGGACCGGCAGGAGCAGGGAAAAGTACCATTGCCAAGCTGGTTGCAAAAGAAAAGGGATATATATATGTAGATACCGGGGCGATGTATCGGGCAATGGCGGTCTATTTTCTACAAGAAGGAATTTCGCCGCAGGATACGGACAAAATCCGGGAAGCTGCACAGCGGGCAAGTGTGAGCATTGGATATGAAGACGGTGTACAGCAGGTGTATTTGAATGGAGAGAATGTCACTGGAAAGCTCCGCGAGGAAGCGGTAGGCAATATGGCGTCTGTCAGTTCGGCGGTTCCGGAAGTCCGGGCAAGACTTTTGGTTCTTCAAAGAACTCTGGCAGAAGAAGCAGATGTGATCATGGACGGCAGAGATATTGGAACCAATATTCTTCCCAATGCAGATGTGAAGATTTATCTGACCGCCAGTGTAGAAACAAGAGCCAGCAGACGGTACAAAGAATTGACAGAAAAAGGGGTTTCCTGTAATTATGATGAAATCGCAGAAGATATCAAAAAGCGGGACGAGCGGGATATGAGCCGTGAGACAGCGCCTCTGAAGCAGGCTGAAGATGCGGTTTTGGTGGACAGTTCAGATATGAGTATTGAAGAAGTGGTCCGTGCGATCTGCGCACAGTGTAAATAAACAGTGGAGGACAGGAAATGAAAGTAAAACGTGCAAAGACAGCAGGTTTTTGTTTTGGCGTAAAACGTGCGGTGGAAACGGTATATGAGCAGGCCCGCAATGCAGAGTCAACTCCCATTTACACGTACGGACCGATCATTCATAATGAAGAAGTTGTAAAAGATCTGGAGAAACAGGGAGTGGTCGTTCTTCGCACGGAACAGGAGCTGGAGAATCTGACAGAAGGAACGGTGATCATCCGTTCTCATGGGGTTGCAAAATACATCTATGAAAAATTGGAGAAAAAAAATATCCGGATCGTAGATGCAACCTGTCCTTTTGTGAAAAAAATCCATCAGATCGTGAGCAGGGAAAGCGAGCAGGGAAAACAAATCGTCATCATTGGAAATCCAAAGCATCCGGAAGTGGAAGGAATCCAGGGGTGGGCAGGAGAATCTGTTTTTGTTGTAGAAACGAAAGAGGATGCCGCTTCTCTTGCAATTGATCCGGCAAAGGCCGTATGTGTTGTTGCTCAAACGACATTTAATTACAATAAATTTCAAGATTTAGTTGAAATTCTTTCAAAAAAGAGTTATGATGTAAGTGTTTTAAATACAATCTGTGGTGCAACCAGGGAACGCCAGACGGAAGCCAGGAGCATTGCAGAAGAGGTGGATGCTATGATAGTGATTGGTGACAAACATAGTTCCAATACCCAGAAGTTATTTGAAATATGCAAGGGAGCATGTAAGGATACGTACTATATACAGACACTTGGCGATTTGGATTTGAATCAATTAGGGTCAGTGGAAACAGTAGGTATTACAGCAGGGGCATCCACGCCCAATAATATAATTGAGGAGGTTCAAAATAATGTCAGAATTATCTTTTGAACAAATGTTAGAAGAATCATTTAAAACAATTCACAACGGAGAGGTAGTAGAGGGAACTGTAATCGATGTGAAACCAGATGAAATTATCCTGAATATCGGATACAAAGCAGATGGTATCATCACAAAGAATGAATACTCCAACGATCAGTCTCTCGACCTGACAACAGTTGTATCTGTTGGTGATTCTATGACTGTAAAAGTATTGAAAGTCAATGATGGAGAAGGTCAGGTGTTACTGACATATAAGAGACTCGCTGCAGAAAAAGGAAATGAAAGACTTCGCGAAGCATTTGAGAACAAAGAAGTGTTAAAAGCAACAGTGACTCAGATTCTTGGTGGTGGACTGTGTGCAACAGTAGAAGGCGCACGTGTATTTATTCCAGCCAGCCTTGTATCTGATTCTTACGAAAAAGATCTGAGCAAGTATGAAGGTCAGGAAATTGAATTCGTGATCAGCGAGTTCAACCCAAGAAGAAACCGTGTAATCGGTGACAGAAGACAGCTTCTTGTTGCAGAGAGAGCAGAAAAGCAGAAAGAATTGTTTGCAAAATTGAAAGTAGGAGATACTGTAGAAGGAACTGTAAAAAATGTAACAGATTTCGGTGCATTTATCGACCTTGGTGGAGTAGATGGACTTCTGCATATTTCTGAAATGTCATGGGGAAGAGTTGAAAACCCGAAAAAAGTATTCCAGGTTGGAGATCAGGTAAAAGTTCTGGTGAAAGACATCAACGATACAAAGATCGCATTAAGCTTAAAATTCCCAGAGACAAATCCATGGGCACATGCAGCTGAGGATTTTGCAGTAGGTTCTGAAGTGACAGGAAAAGTTGCACGTATGACAGATTTTGGTGCATTTGTAGAACTTGCACCAGGTGTAGATGCATTGCTGCACGTTTCTCAGATTTCAAGAGCGCATGTAGAAAAACCATCTGATGTTCTTTCTATTGGACAGGAAATTGCTGCAAAAGTGGTAGATTTGAATGAAGCAGAAAAGAAGATCAGCCTGAGCATGAAAGCGCTTGAACCAGATACTGTTGAAGAGACAGAAGAGTAGAATGAGCCGCATCAAGAGGTGGAGTTTGATGACTTCGCCTCTTTTTTTGTAGTGAATTTTTTGCTATAATAAAAATCATCGCACAAAAGAAAGGAAGGGAAAAATAGATGGGACTTTTAACATTTAAAGGTGGAATTCATCCAAAAGACGGAAAGACTCTTGCGAAAGATCAGCCAATTGTCGAGTTGCTTCCGTTGGGTGAGTTGGTGTATCCGCTTTCACAGCATATCGGTGCGCCGGCGGTTCCATTGGTGAAAAAGGGAGACCATGTTTTAAAAGGACAAAAAATTGCTGAGGCAGGAGGATTTGTATCTGCACCGGTTTATGCTTCCGTATCCGGAACTGTTAAAGCAATCGAAATGCGGTATAATCCTGCTGGAAGCAGAGTGAACTGTATTGTTCTGGAAAATGATGGTACATATGAAGAAGCAGAATATCAGCCAGCTGCCTCTTTGGAGAAACTTACAAGAGAGGAGATCATTGAGAGGATCAGTGAAGCGGGTGTCGTGGGAATGGGTGGTGCAGGTTTCCCGACAAAAGTAAAGCTTTCTCCAAAAGAAGTAGATAAGATTGAGTACATCATTGCAAATGGGGCAGAATGTGAACCGTATATTACAGCTGACTACCGCCGCATGATGGAATGTACAGAGGAAATTGTTTGCGGGATGGAAGTGGTATTATCTTTATTTCCGAATGCACAGGGAATTTTTGCGGTAGAGGATAATAAAAAAGACTGTGCCCAGAAATTGCAGGATGCGATTGCCGGAAAATCTCGCATGTGTGTGAAAATTCTGGAAACAAAATATCCTCAGGGAGCAGAGCGTCAGCTGATCTATGCGACAACCAAACGTGCGATTCATGCGGCTATGCTTCCGGCAGACGCAGGGTGTATTGTAGATAATGTGGAGACATTGATCGCAATCAATCAGGCAGTGCGTTTTGGAAAACCACTGATGGAGCGTGTGGTGACAGTCAGTGGTGATGATATTCAGAATCCGGGGAATTTTAAAGTTCCAATCGGCATCAATCACAGAGAATTGGTAGAAGCTGCCGGTGGATTTATTGAAGAGCCTAAAAAGCTGATTTCCGGAGGTCCGATGATGGGGTTTGCAATGGTAACACTGGATGCACCGGTGACAAAGACCTCTTCTTCCATTTTGGCATTTCAGAAAGATGAGGCAGCTGAGGCGAAAGAAACGGCATGCATCAATTGCGGACGATGTGTTGAAGTCTGTCCAAGCAGAATTATCCCGTCTCGTCTGGCAGATCTGGCGGAACGCCATAATGAAGAAGGGTTTGTGAAAATGAATGGACTGGAATGTGTGGAATGCGGTTCCTGCAGTTTCATCTGTCCGGCAAAAAGAAATCTAAAACAGGCGATCGGTTCTATGAGAAAGATTGCACTGGCAAACAAAAGAAAGTAAGAAAGTGAGGACAAAAACGTGAGTGCAAACTTCAATGTATCTCCTTCCCCGCATATTCGGGATCGAGTGAAAAGCAGCAACATTATGCTTCTTGTTGTGATCGCGCTGCTTCCGGCAACTTTTTTTGGCATATATAATTTCAGACATGAGAATGCGTGGCTTCTGGTTCTTGTGACCACAGTTTCTGCGGTGCTTGCAGAATATGTTTATGAGAAATTGATGCATAAACCAGTGACAATTCAAGATTGCAGTGCACTTGTGACAGGCCTGTTGCTGGCTTTGAACCTTCCACCAACACTTCCGCTTTGGATGGGAGCGCTTGGATCTGTGTTTGCGATCATCGTTGTCAAGCAGTTATTTGGTGGTCTTGGACAGAATTTTATGAACCCGGCTTTAGGAGCCCGCTGTTTTCTTTTGATCTCCTTTACCGGAAGAATGACTTATTTTGTATATGATGGAGTAACCGGACCAACACCGCTTGCAAATTTAAGAGCTGGTGAGGCGGTCAATACCTTTGATATGATGCTTGGAACAATCCGGGGAACCATTGGAGAAACTTCTGTGATTGCAATTATGATCGGTGCGATGTTCCTGATTCTGATGGGTGTGATCGATCTTCGAATTCCGGGAACTTATATTGTTACATTTGTGATTTTTATTACGCTGTTTGGAGGGCATGGATTTGACCCACAGTATATTACAGCGCATCTCTGTGGTGGAGGACTGATGCTTGGTGCATGGTTTATGGCAACAGATTATGTAACTTCCCCGATTACGAAGACCGGGCAGATCGTATACGGAATCTGTCTTGGACTTTTGACTGGAATTTTTCGTCTGTTTGGCGGTTCTGCAGAGGGTGTTTCGTATGCGATTATTATCAGCAACCTTTTGGTACCGTTGATTGAAAAAATTACTCTTCCAAGGCCATTTGGAAAAGGAGGGGAACGATAATGAACAAAATGATGAAAAATACGTGTATCTTGACGGCAATCACACTTGTGGCTGGATGTCTTTTGGGATTGGTCTATGAAGTGACTAAAGCGCCTATTGCAAAAGCAAAAGAAGCCGATAAACAGGCAGCTTACCAGAAGGTTCTTTCTGATGCGGATTCTTTTGAGACTTATGAAGAACTTGATGTACAGTCAGCGGCATCTCTTCTTCAGGACGAGGGATATAATGCAGATATTACAGAAGTTGCACAGGCATTTGGAACAGATGGCAGTGTGATGGGATATGTGATTTCTGTTACTTCACATGAGGCATATGCAGGAGATTTGAGCTTGTCCGTTGGAATTCTGAATGATGGAACAGTCAAGGGAGTTGAGATGCTCTCGATTGGTGAGACAGCCGGTCTCGGAATGAAAGCGGATGAAAACGAATTTAAAGATCAGTTTAAAGACAAGAATGTAGAGAAATTTACATATACGAAAAATGGAGAAAAGGGTGACGATAAGATCGATGCGATCAGCGGCGCTACAATCACGACGAATGCTGTGACTAACGCTGTGGATTCCGCTTTGGTATATTTCCAGAATAACTTTGGCATGCAGAGTGAATCAGGAGGTGCAATCAATGAATAAGTGTACAGAGAGACTGTTTAATGGTCTGATCAAGGAAAATCCAACTTTTGTTCTGATGCTTGGAATGTGTCCGACTCTTGCAGTAACCACTTCCGCAATCAATGGAATTGGTATGGGTCTTTCTACAACGGTTGTGTTGGTATTGTCCAATATGTTGATTTCAATGCTTCGTAAAATTATTCCGGATTCCGTACGTATGCCGGCGTTTATTGTTGTCGTGGCATCTTTTGTAACAATCGTGCAGTTCTTGCTGGAAGGATTTCTTCCGAGTTTGTATGATTCACTGGGGCTCTATATTCCTTTGATTGTTGTAAACTGTATTATTTTGGGAAGAGCAGAAAGTTATGCATCTAAGAATCCTGTATTACCGTCGGTGTTTGATGGGATTGGCATGGGACTTGGATTTACAGTAGGACTGACATCCATTGGAATTGTCAGAGAGTTGATTGGTTCCGGAAAAATCTTTAATTTCCAGATTCTTCCAGATACATACGAACCGATTACTATTTTTATTCTGGCGCCAGGAGCATTTTTTGTTCTGGCAGGATTGACTGCACTCCAGAATAAGATGAAGAACCGTGCGCAGGCAAATGGAAAATCAGCAGAGAAAAAAGAAGGCTGTGCCGGCGGATGTGCATCCTGTGCAGGATGCGGTACACAAGAGTAGGAGGAGCGGACGATGAAAGAATTATTATTGATTGCAGTTGGTTCAGCACTTGTAAATAACGTTGTACTGAGTCAGTTCCTTGGAATCTGTCCATTCCTTGGAGTATCAAAAAATGTAAAGACAGCAGCCGGTATGGGAGGAGCGGTTGTATTTGTAATTACAATTTCTTCTTTTGTGACGGGACTGATCTACCAGTTTATTTTAGTACCGCTACATTTTGAATATTTACAGACAATTGTATTTATTCTTGTGATTGCGGCATTGGTACAGTTTGTAGAAATGTTTCTGAAAAAGGTAATGCCTCCGTTGTATCAGGCGCTGGGTGTTTACCTGCCTTTGATCACAACAAACTGTGCGGTGCTTGGAGTTGCACTGACAAATGTGCAGAAATCTTACAGCATTGGTACAGGTGTTGTCAATGGAGTTGCAACGGCGGCGGGGTTCCTGATCGCAATCGTATTGATGGCGGGAATTCGTGAAAAAATTGAATACAACGATGTTCCGGAATCCTTTCAGGGAACTCCGATTGTATTGGTGACGGCTGGGTTGATGGCAATTGCATTTTTTGGATTTTCAGGGTTGATTTAAGGAGGACATAAAAGATGATATCAGGAATTTTGATCGCTGCGGCGATTGTCGGAGGAACCGGACTGTTTATCGGAGTCTTTCTTGGAGTATCCGGCAAAAAATTTGCAGTAGAAGTGGACGAAAGAGAAGAAGCTGTTTTGGCAGAACTTCCGGGAAATAATTGTGGTGGCTGTGGATACGCAGGATGTTCTGGACTTGCCGCTGCAATTGTAAAAGGAGAAGCAGAAGTTGGAGGCTGTCCGGTTGGCGGTGCTCCTGTAGCAGAAAAAATCGGAGCAATCATGGGGCAGAGCGCAGGAAGCCAGGAACGAAAAGTAGCCTTCGTAAAATGTGCAGGAACTTGTGAAAATGCGTCAAATGTGTATGAATACTATGGGATCAGAGACTGTACTATGGCAAATATGATGCAGGATGGCGGACAAAAAGGATGCGCTTACGGATGTCTTGGGTTTGGAAGTTGTGTAAAAGCCTGTCCGTTTGATGCCATTCATGTAGAAAATGGAATTGCAGTTGTAGATAAAGAAGCTTGCAAGGCCTGTGGAAAATGTATAGAAGCCTGTCCGAAAAAGCTGATTGAGCTGATTCCGTATAAGCAGAAGACATTTGTACAATGCAGTTCTCACGACAAGGGAAAAACGTTGATGAGTGTCTGTAAAGTGGGATGTATTGGCTGTAAGCTCTGCGAGAGAAACTGTGAAGCAGGTGCGATTACTGTATTGAATGGTCTTGCACATATCGATGCAGACAAGTGTACAAATTGTGGTGTCTGTGCAGAAAAATGTCCAAGAAAGATTATTATTCCAAGACAAGTTTCAGAATAGAATGGATCATGTAAAACTCCCCGTTTGGGGAGTTTTTATGATATAAATCTTCATGCTAATGGTGCCGGAAGACGATTTTGAGCTTTCGGAATTTGAAGGGATGGATTTGGTACAAACCGTGATTTTAGAGTTGTCAGATCAGCTCGTTTGATGAATCTTTCCGTCATCCGTCACAAAAATTGCTTTCACATCATCTAAGGACTCAATCAGTTTTGTCCCGTTTTCCAGACCCAGTGCAAAACAAGTGGTACTTAGAGCGTCCCCATCTACAGAAATATCGGATATGATCGTGACTTGCTGCAGTGATGTTTCATAGGGATAGCCAGTGAACGGATTTAAAATATGGTGATATATTTTCCCGTTATTTTCGAAATACCGCTCATAGGTACCGGAAGAAACAACTGATTGATCATGGATATCAAGGCTTGTCAGCACTTCATTTTGTTCGGCAAATGGTTTTTGAATTCCAATCTTAAAAGGGGCTCCGTCAGGTTTTTCTCCAATGGCAAGGGTGTTTCCCCCAAGAGAAATCAGAGCATGTCGGATTCCAGACTGTTCCAGATATTCTTTTAAACGGTCTGCAATATAGCCTTTTGCAATTGCTCCAAGATCGATGGAAGCCTTGGCATCTAAAAGTTGAACGGTTGTGCCATCTACGATTACATTTTTATAATTCACATGCTGTTTTGCCTCTTCAATTGCAGAAGCCTCTGGAATCTGCCCTTCATTGTGTCCAAAATTCCAAAGTTCACTGAGTGGAGCAATGGTGATATCAAATTTTCCATCGGAGAGGTCTCCATAATATAATGCTGTTTGGATCAGATCTGCAGTTTCCGGATTTACAGTGACAGGCTGACCGTTTGCCTGATTAATTCGGGAAACGTCGCTGGTATCGATCGTTCGGCTAAACAAGTTTTCGTATTTTTGGCAAATTGTTTCGCATCCTTCCAAAATTGTGCGGTCCGAAGTATCCCATATACGGATGGAAACGATGGTATCAAAATACATTCCGTTCATTTGAAGCGGTTCTGTCGCAATCGTACAACCGGCTAACAAATATAAAATGCACGAAAGCGTCGGCATGAGAATGCATATATATTTCACTGGGCGAATCTTGCTCATAAAAAATCTCCTTATTTTATCTGCTTTGCCTATTATAGCGAAGTTTCCCGGAAAATACAATAAAATGCTCCACTTGACTTTTCACCAGGAGCGCACTATACTACCTTTTAACTATGGGGGAAACTAAGAAACGAAGAGGTGTGACAGAGGTGAAAAAGTACAATCTAAAAACGAAAAAGAAAAAAATACATTGGGGAAGATTTTGTCTGATGGCAGTTCTTTTATATATAGGAGCATTGACCATTCCTTATATTCAGCACAAGAAAGTATCGGATTCGTATAAGAAAGCGTTTGCCCCACAGGAGTGTTATTCAGATCTGCCGGGGAAAGAACGTGCTGCATATATTACAGACAATACGGATGCATTGAAGTATCGTTTAAAGATGATTCGAGAAGCAAAAGAAGAAGTTATCCTGTCTACTTTTGATTTTAATGCAGATACTGGTGGGAAAGATGTCATGAGTGCACTGATCGAGGCTGCCCACAGAGATGTGCATGTCCGGTTGATTGTAGACGGGATCAGTGGGTTTTTGGACATGAAGGGGGACCCCTATTTTCAGGCACTTGCCGACACAGAACATGTAGAGGTAAAAATATATAATCCGGTCAATCTGCTGAAGCCCTGGACGATGCAGGCGAGACTTCACGATAAATATGTAATCGTAGATTCTTCCATGTATCTTTTGGGCGGCAGAAATACAGCCAGTTTGTTTTTGGGAAATTATTCGAAAAAGCAGAATATAGACAAAGAGATTTTTATGTACATACAGCAGGAAGAGGAAAACTCTTCTTTAAAACAGCTGAAATCTTATTTTGAGCGTGTATGGGCTCTTTCGGAAAGTAAAGATTATCTCTGCAAAAAGAAAACAGAGCGGGTACAGAAAAGCCAGAGAGAGCTGGAAAAGCGGTATACAGAGTTGGAAACATTATATCCAGAGATTTTAGAACCATGGGATTGGGAAGCACGTACGGTAGAAACTGGAAAAGTTACGCTTCTTTCGAATCCGATCAAAGCAGAAAATAAAGAGCCACATATGTGGTATTCTGTCAATCAACTGCTGCGTACAGGAAAGAAGGCCGTGATCTGCACCCCCTATATTATCTGTGGAAAGGAAATGTATGCAGATCTACAACGTACTTGTGAACAGGGGACGGATGTGGAAATCATTACGAATGATGTATCAAGCGGAGCAAATCCATGGGGATGTACAGATTATTTAAATCAAAAGGAAAACATCTGGGATACAGGGGTACAGGTTTATGAATACTTGGGACCACATTCCAATCATACAAAATCAGTACTCATTGATGACAGACTTTGTATCGTAGGTTCCTATAATCTGGATATGCGCAGTACATATCAGGATACAGAGCTGATGTTGGCGATTGATTCCAGAGCACTTGCATCCGAATTACGGGAAGAGATTGATCGTGACAAGACCTACAGCAGAACGATGACAGACCGTGGGGAATATCAGTATGCTGAGAATTATCAGCCCCGAGAGATGTCTTTCGGGAAAAAAGTATTTTATGCCGTACTTCGTGTAATCACAATTCCGATCCGGAGATTTTTGTAAAAAGAAATCCGAACATATGGTCGAACGAACGGTTGCATTCCGATATACAGTATGCTATGATAAAGTTCTGAAAGGATATTGCTATGAAAAAAAGAGATTACATTTTAATCGGATGTATCGTATTGCTCGCAGTTGTGTCAGGGTGTTTTTTTCGGTGGGCAGGAAAAGACGCACAACAAGCTGTTGTTACGGTAGATGGAGAAGTGTATGGTACTTATCCTCTGACAGAAGATCAGCAGATCATGATCAAAGGAGGAAACCGCCTGGAGATTCAGGATGGACATGCAAAAATGGAATGGGCAGATTGTCCGGATCAGCTCTGTGTACATCAGAAGGCAATCTCTCGAACAGGGGAGAGCATCATTTGTCTTCCGAACCAGGTGGTGGTCAGCGTGAGCGGAGAAGCGGAAAGTGAACTGGATGGGATCGTGAACTGACAGTTTCGATCCATATCGATACAGGAGAAGACATATGAAAAATAGAACGGCATACTTTGGCGTATTTACAGCTTTGGCATTGATTTTGAGCTATGTTGAGACTTTGATCCCGATTTCTTTCGGAATTCCGGGAATTAAGTTAGGTCTTGCAAATCTGGTCATAGTTATTGTTTTGTATATATATGGAGAAAAAGAAGCTCTCTTTCTGTCAGTCACCAGAATTCTGTTATCCGGATTTCTGTTCGGCAGTCTAAGTACGATCTTCTATAGCCTGGCAGGAGGGGTGTCAAGTCTTATCATGATGATAGTATTTCGCAGAATCGGTGGATTTAGCGTGAAAGGAATCAGTATTGCAGGTGGGATTTTTCACAATATCGGACAGCTTTTACTGGCCATGGCAGTGGTGGAGACTTACCAGGTAGGGTATTATCTCCCTGTTTTGCTCATGTCCGGACTTGTGACAGGATTGCTGATCGGTATGGTATCCGAAGAAATATTAAACAGGACAGTTTTTTTGAAAAAAACGCAACAGTGATAAAATGAAGAAAAGGAAATAAAATTATGATTTCATATATTAGAGGAGAACTTGTGGCACTGGAGAGTGATAAGGCGATTGTTGATGTGCAGGGGGTAGGGTATGGAATTTATATGCCGGAGCAGTCCTTGAGTTTATTGGGGCCTCTGGGGTGTGAAGTTAAGATTCATACGTATCTGAATGTGCGGGAGGATGCTTTGCAGTTATTTGGATTTCTCACAAGAGATGATCTGGAAGTGTTCCGTCTGGTGATCGGGGTAAGCGGAATCGGTCCCAAAGGGGGACTGAATATTTTGTCCTGCCTTTCTGCGGATGAATTAAAGTTTGCAGTACTTTCCGGCGATGCAAAAGCAATCTGTGCCGCTCCCGGAATCGGAAAAAAAACAGCAGAGAAACTGATCATCGAATTAAAAGACAAGTTGAATCTGGAAGAAATGTTAAAACCGCAGAGTACGGCATCCGTTGATGTTCCTGTGGATGGACGCGGCAATGACATCCAGGCAGAAGCTGTACAGGCTCTGGTTGCACTGGGCTATGGAAGTGCGGAAAGTCTGAAAGCAGTGCGCCAGGTGACGGATTATACAACTGTGGAAGATATACTTAAAGAAGCGCTGAAAAAAATGTTGTAAATTATAGTAGGGGAAACAGATGGGAAGACGAATTATCACAACGGAAAATTTGGAGGAAGATGCAAAAATAGAAAATCATTTGCGACCACAGCTTCTTGCAGATTACATAGGACAGGCAAAAGCAAAAAAAATGCTGGAAGTTTATATACGGGCGGCAAAAGAAAGAGATGAGGCGCTAGACCATGTATTGTTTTATGGTCCGCCGGGACTTGGGAAGACAACACTTGCGGGAATTATTGCAAATGAGATGGGAGTGAACCTTAAAGTAACTTCTGGACCGGCAATTGAAAAACCAGGTGAAATGGCAGCTATTTTAAATAATCTGCAGGAACACGATGTTTTGTTTGTAGACGAGATCCATCGCTTGAACCGTCAGGTAGAAGAAGTATTGTATCCTGCAATGGAAGACTATGCCATCGATATCATGATTGGAAAAGGCGCTACCGCCCGTTCCATCCGTCTGGATCTGCCAAAGTTCACGCTTGTAGGAGCAACGACAAGAGCAGGAATGCTTACGGCACCGTTGAGGGATCGTTTTGGGGTAGTAAACCGATTGGAGTTTTATACAGAAGAAGAGCTGATGACGATTATTCAGCGTTCTGCCAGAGTCCTTCATGTAGAGATTGACACAAAAGGAGCTTTGGAGCTCGCCAAACGATCTAGGGGAACTCCGCGGCTTGCCAACCGTCTGTTAAAGAGGGTACGTGATTTTGCACAGGTCAAATACGATGGTGTGATCACAGAAGAAGTGGCAAATTATGCGCTGGATCTTCTGGATGTGGATCGTTATGGACTGGACCATGGAGATCGGATGATCTTACAGGTTATGATTGAAAAGTTCCAAGGAGGTCCGGTAGGATTGGATACGCTTGCGGCCAGCATCTCGGAAGATTCCGGAACACTGGAAGACGTATACGAGCCATATCTTTTAAAATGTGGATTTATTCAGCGCACTCCGAGGGGGAGAGTGGTAACCGATCTGGCCTATCAACATCTTGGGATTCTGCCACCGGTTTAGGGAATGCTATGCCGGGAGATTCTGTAAGAGGTGTTTGGGCAGAAACTTCAAAAAGTGGTTGGTTTTTATGCACGGATAGTTTATAATAACAGATAAGAAATGCCAAGGAGGATGCTATGAGTTCAGCAAAACATTTTACAGAAGTTTTAATTGGAGGAAAAGTCTATACATTAAGTGGATTTGAAGGTGAAGAATATCTGCAAAAAGTATCTTCCTATCTGAACCATAAGATAACAGAATGCGCCAATAGCGAGGGATACCGCAAGCAGAGTGCAGATACAAGAAATGTACTTTTGGCACTGAATATTGCGGATGATTATTTTAAGGCAAAGAAGCAGGGGGACTCACTGGAGAGTGATATCGAGCTAAAAGATAAAGAAATGTATGACTTGAAACATGAGTTGATTTCCGTACAGATTAAGCTGGAAAACGCGGAGAAAGAACTTGCCAAGATGAAAGAAGAGAACAACGATCTTCAAATGCAGATCGTGAAACTGGAAACAGAGATGAAGAATCGCAGAAAGTAAAAGAATGAGGGGCTCAAGAGACTGCAGAAGCAAGCAGCTTTTGTTTGACCCTCTTTTATATTGACAGAAAAAGGAGTTATTTATTGCTGAAAGAACAGAGAAAAAAACGGGTAGAGATATTGTCTCCGGCTGGATCCTATGAAAGCTTTCTGGCTGCGATCCATGCAGGAGCAGATGCAGTATATGCCGGCGGACCTAAGTTTGGCGCCAGAGCATTTGCAGATAATTTTACAGAAGAGTCGTTAAAGCAGGCGATTGATTACGCACATCTTCACGGGAGAAAAGTGTATCTCACTGTGAATACACTTCTGAAGGATCAGGAGATCGACACCCTTCATGCCTATATCGAACCATTTTATTTACACGGTCTGGATGCCGTGATCGTACAGGATATGGGAGTGTTGGAATTGATCCGTCATGATTTTCCGGATTTGGAAATTCATGCAAGTACACAGATGTCTTCTGTCAATGCCAGATCTGCACAATTTTTGCAGAGCCAGGGGGTAACCAGGGTAGTTCCGGCAAGAGAGATTTCCATGGATGAAATTCAGGAAATTTACCAGAAGACAGGGATGGAAATCGAATGTTTCGTACATGGGGCATTGTGTTACTGTTATTCTGGACAATGTCTTCTCAGCAGTCTGATCGGCGGCCGCAGCGGAAACAGGGGACAGTGCGCACAGCCTTGCCGTCTTCCCTATCGTGTTGATCATAGCAGTAAAAAAGAATATGTACTTAGTCCGAAAGATATCTGTACATTGGATTTGATTCCGGACTTAATTGAGGCAGGGGTATATTCATTTAAGATTGAAGGTCGGATGAAACGACCGGAGTATGTAGCGGCTGTGACATCGATTTACCGCAAATATGCAGATTTGTATCTGGAAAAAGGAAAAACGAATTACCGGGTAGAGCAGGCGGACAGAGAAGCTCTGTTGGATCTTTATAATCGAGGAGGATTCAGTCAGGGGTATTATAAAGAGCGAAATGGCAGAGATATGATTGCCATTTCTCGTCCGAATCATGCAGGTGTGCCTGCAGTTCGGGTTCTTTCACAAAAAGGAAGAGAACTGACCGTAGAGACTTTGACCGATCTTCATAAAGGTGATTTGCTGGAGTTGAATGTACAGCGTGAGAATTATTCTTTTGGAAAAGAAATTTCAAAGGGAACAAAAACAGTGATTCTTGTCCCCAAAAAAGAGCACTATCAAAAAGGACAGACTTTAAATCGCATTCGAAATCAAAAACTGATTACTGCGATGCAGGAACAGTATTTAGAAGGAAAAACGATAGAACTCATATCCGGTTATCTTCATGCGGAAGTGGGAGAACCGGCAATGCTCACGGTTTGGATGGGCGATGTCAGTGCGACTGTTTATACAGAGCAGAGTGTTCAAGAGGCACAGAAACAACCGATGGAGGCCTCAAGAATCGAAAAACAGCTTTGTAAAACCGGGACAACTGAATTTTTATTTGAACATTTGGAGATTGATCTGAAAGGCAACGTTTTCCTTCCGATGCAGCAGCTCAATGAACTGAGACGCCAGGCATTGGAGAAACTGGAATCCGAGATCTGTCGGAGATTTCGACGAAGATTGACTGTGGAGCCTCTTTTCAAATCAGAAGCTGAAGAAATGAGGAACGAGCATCCTAAAATCAGTGTTTTAACAGAATCTCTTGAACAATTAGAGGGTGTGTTGGAGTATGAAGAGATTGAAAGAATCTACATTGACAGCAATATCGTCCCAGATTTATTTGATGATCCGAGACTGATACCGCTCTGTCAAAAAGCAGCGGCACACGGTACGGCAGTTTTTCTGGCAATGCCACACATTTTTCGGGCAGATGCAGCCGAAAAATTTGAACAGAATTACGAGTTGTTCTTAAAAATTGCACAGGATGGTGTACTGATTCGAAACAGCGAGAGTTTTCAGTTTCTAAAAGAACATCGATTTGACAGGACCATTATTCTGGATCATAATCTGTATGTATTCAACCGTTACAGCCGTAAATTCTGGAACAACAACGGTGTAGAATTGTTTACAGCTCCAATGGAACTCAATGCAGATGAGCTTAGTATGCTAGGCCTGGAAAAAGGTGAACTGGTGATTTATGGAAGAATTCCAGTTATGACGTCTGCCCAGTGTATCATAAAAACAACAAAAGGCTGTACACATGATCCGGTGATAACAATGTTGACGGATCGCAGAGGAAAACGATTCCCGGTTAAAAACCACTGTGGATTTTGCTATAATATCGTTTATAATTCCTCTCCGTTATCTTTGTTTGATGAAAGAGATGCTTGGATAAAAATGCATCCAAAGAGTATCCGTATTCAATTTTCAACAGAGACAAGATGCGAAGTGACCGGTATTCTGGACGCAGCCTATGCGGTATGCACTGCAGATGCGGGACAGAAATTTTCTGGAGAAGATTTTACACGCGGTCATTTCAGACGCGGAATAACATAAAAGCAGGTGAGATTGTGGTTAACATCATTGTAGAATTATCAAAATATCTTATGATCCTTTTAATGGGAATTTACACGTTTTCGT
>ERZ1106969.1166-NODE-1166-length-20072-cov-13.215817_pt1 | contig 20072 bp, 17 predicted proteins | sample MGYA00403685_ERZ1106969 | MGnify/ENA primary metagenome ERZ1106969 (study PRJEB35170, sample SAMEA104062416) | human gut metagenome | biome: human gut; feature: human-associated habitat; material: faeces | place: Denmark | collected 2012-05-18 ... | reverse complement strand
TCGGGTAAACCGGCCGGGGCAGACCGGACAGCAGGTGCCGACGGGTCGTGAACTGCGACTTTTTTTCTTTTCTCTGGTATTTTCTACAAAAAATCAAGAATTATGTATTGACATTAGAAGCTTTATTCGTTAAAATACTAAGGTATGTTTACATTGAACTGTCCGTGTCCAGGCTTTGATGCAAAACAAAGAATAACCATATATCAATTAAAATTGGAGGTGTACAGATTTGGCTAACATTAAATCCGCGAAAAAAAGAATTTTAGTTAACGAGACTAAAGCTGCTAGAAACAAAGCGATCAGATCCAGAGTGAAAACATCGATTAAGAAGGTTGACGCTGCTATTACTGCCGGTGACAAGGCTGCTGCACAGGCATGTTTAACAAGCGCAATCGCTGAGATCGATAAGGCTGCTACTAAGGGAGTATATCATAAGAATACTGCTTCCAGAAAAGTATCCCGTATCTCTAAGGCTGTTAACGCAATGGCTTAATTCATAGAAAAACCTGATAAATAAAGGAATTCCCCATTCGGCTTAACCCACTGGATGGGGATTTTTTTGTTTTATTATATTTTGATTTGTTACTGCTTTGTTGCTGTTTATAAAAAGATTCTAATATTTATAATAGGAAGAAACAGGATAAATAAAATACTTAAGGCGGCCCAAACGGACCGCCCTTTTTTGCAGATATCATTAGCAACCACAATTATTCTGCCTGCAGGAGGCATTATTACAGCCATCTCTAAATCCGGCCTCATAAGCTTCCTTTCTTTCTCTGGCACATGGATCAAAGCAGCAATTATTATTGTTATTACAATGATTTTCACAGGGATTGCTGCATACGCATCTGCAGCAATTATTACAGCTATTATTTCTACAACCACACCAGTTACCACAAAGACATCTACATATATTACACATAATTTATTTCCCCTTTTTTATATATGTTAAATTATAATTTATTATATGCAGAGAGGGGACAAAGGTGACAAGTAGTGATGGATCATCCCCGTATTCTGGATCAGATTTCGTACCAGATCCATGCAGTCAAGCCGGGCCTAATGGACCGAAGCAGCCAGATTTCCATTCTTATGCGCTCTGGCATAGCAACGGCCCCGAAACGCCTTATTTATCTTATAGTTTAATCTATTTTATCACAATCTTGCTCTACTTTTAAAACATTTTGTCTATTTCAAAAAAATGCATCACAAACAGAAACTATATACGTTATTAAAGTGAGTTGTATTTTGCAGCTCATCCCCCCAGGGGCGGAGGTTATCCTTCTCCTCCTCCGCCCTTTAAAAAAGAAAAGCACTTCTCACGGCACGCTTCCCGACAGCATATGATAGAAAAAGCGCATAAGGAAGTTACCCTTGACCAATCTTACTTATCATTATCCATTCACCAATCCCCCGCTGCCATACGCCTATCAGGCACTCGAACCCTATATTGATGAAAAGACCATGAAGCTTCACCACGACCGTCATCTTCAGACTTACGTTGACAATCTCAACAAGGCGCTGGCTGATTACTCCCGTTTTCATAATTGGACGCTGGAACAGCTTCTTTACAATATTGCCAGCCTTCCTGAGGAGATCCAGACAGCGGTACGAAATAACGGCGGCGGAGTTTACAACCACCTGCTCTACTTTACCGGCCTGGCTCCCGCTTCGAACCAAATGCCAACCGGTGCACTGGCCGATGCCATCCGCAGGGAATACGGAAGTCTCGACGCCTTTTTAAAGAAGCTTAAGGAGGCTGCGTTATCCGTCTTCGGCTCCGGATACGCCTGGCTGGTAGTCGCCGCAGATGGTTCTCTCATGATTACTACCACGAAAAATCAGGATACTCCGCTCCCACTGGGCTTGTGCCCCGTCTTCAATCTCGATGTCTGGGAGCACGCCTACTATTTAAAGCACTATAATCTCAGAGCCGACTATATCGACGATTTATTCCATGTAATAAATTGGGAACAGGCAGGCCAGCGTTATATGACATGTTTCCAGATGCAATAAAATTCAATATATGAATTTGTATAGAAAAAGGAAGGAAGCTTACCATCAACGGTATCTTCCTTCCTTTTTTCTTCCTTTTTCATTCCGCCATAAAGACTTCTCAACGTCTTAAAATTTTCTTGTAATCAGCAGTTCGACCGCCATCCGGTCATTCAGCCGCCCGGTCTTCACCGCTTCTTCCGCTTCCACGCACTGAGTCACACAGGACAGAATCTGCTCCCGCGTAAATGTCTTGGCCTGGGGCATCATCTTGCCTGCCACAAACGGCGGCACCTTGATTCGGGAGGCGATTGCCCCTTTATCCATTCCCTTTGCCATCAGTTCCTTCACCTGCAGAATCTGATTAAACTGTCTGGCAATCAGAAACATAATTCGCATCGGCGGTTCCTTGAGCGTAAGTAAATCTTCGTACAAATCCATGGCCTTTTTCGTCTGACGGTTCACAATGGCTGTCACCATATCAAAGATCTTATTGGTCACACGAACTGTACAGATCGCTTCCACATCCTCGTCCGTAATCACGTCGCGCCCCATAGTGAAGCTTACCAGTTTTTCCAGCTCCATCCGGATATTTTCCATATCATCTCCGGTCATATTTAAGAGAAGCTCCATGGTACGCCCGGTAATCTTCTTCCCCTCTCTGGCCAGAATTCCTCCTGCCCACCTGGAAAGCTGCGCAAAATCCTGTCTGGCCATCTCCGCCGCATAGCCGATTTCCTTCACCTTTTTGAACATCCGGCTGCGCTTGTCCACTTCAGATTCCACAAAAATGATGCAGGTCGTATCCGGCATCTGGGGCAAATAAGCGACCAGCTCATCTGACGCACCCTTGAAGAATCCACTGTCCTCGACCATAATCAGGCGTTTTTCCGAGAAGAAAGGCATTGTGTCTGCAAGACTGATGAGTTCGTTCAAATCCAGCCCCTTCCCCTCGAAATAATTATAATTCATGGTATCATCGCCGGATATGGCCGCTCTCATCTGGTTTTTATAGCTGTTTTTTAAAAATGCCTCATCGCCGTACAGCAAATACACCGGTTTGAAGCTATGATTTTTAATATCCTGAGTGAGATTCTGCATGATGTCTTTCCTTTCTACCTGCCTTTCGTCACTGGTACCATTATACTAAGGGAATTCCGATGCGTCAACGAACAAAAAACGCTCTCAATCCAAAAACGCCTTCCACCTCACCCTTTTCCCATCCGTCTTCATCGTAATCGCTCCCCTTTCCGCCGTTCCATAGATTTTCACGCTTCGGTCACCCAGACGTTCCAGTACCTCCTTATGAGGATGGCCGTAGGAATTCCCTTCCGCATAGGAAATCACCGCCCATTTAACGCCCAGGGCGTCTAAAAATGCCTCTCCGGAAGAAAACCGGGAACCATGGTGAGCGGTCTTCAATATCTGAATCTCCGACAGCACGCCCGGTTTTTCCGATAAGGCAGACAAAAGCCGCAGTTCTCCCTCGCCGCTCATATCTCCGGTAAATAAAATATGGCAGTTTCCATAGTCCACCTTCAATACCTCGGACTCCTCGTTCTTATCCGCAGGCAGATCAGAAATTCCCGGATAGAGACAGGTCACGCCAATCCCTTCCATATAAAAGCTTTCTCCAGCTTCAATCAGTGATACTTTTGTTCCCCTGGCCCTGGCCAGTTCAGCAAGGCTTAGGAGCGCATCATCTTCCCTTCCCTGGCAGGGAAGAAGCAGATTGCGTATCTCGATCTCCTCACAGGACTCCAGAAGATAGCGAACACCGCTTATATGGTCCAGGTCGCCATGACTGACAAAGGCATACTCAATCACCGATACCCCACAGCTCTTCAGACACGGCTCCAGCCGGTACTCTCCCAGCTTCTTCTCTGAAGTACTCCCCCCATCTATCAGCATGGCGCCGCGGCTGGAACGAAGCAGAATTCCATCCCCCTGTCCCACATCCAGAAACAGAATCTCCATCCCGTCAACAGGGCGCGGCATCAGAATACAGGGCAGAAATACGCAGATACAGAAAAACAGGGCCGTTCTCAGCCATATTGGGCGGGATTTTTCGGCCATTCCAATTATTTCGTCTCCTTCTATTCCCCCATTTACCTCTTCTCTCTCTTTTCTCTCTTTTACCTCTTTTCTCTCTGATACCTCTTCTCTCTCTTTTTCCGCTTCGTCTCTCTTCCCTATCACTCTCTTCATCCCGATCAGCACCACCAGCAGCACCATATAGTAAAGAATCACAGCCGCAGCAGCCGGCCTTCCCATCACCAGCGTATGATACGGAAGGCGTTCCGTCCCATGGCAGAGCCATTCATAAAACCGCAGTATATAGTGACCGGTTCCCGCGGCCAGCGCACCCGCCTTACAGGAAATCCCGCCCAGCAGAGCCGTCCCGATCCCGGAGCATATGACGCCTCCCATCAAAGGAATTACCAGCAGATTCAGGAAAATTCCGTAAACAGGGAACTGAAAGAAATCCCACAGAATTATCGGGAGCGTCACCAGCTGAATTGCAGCACTCACCGCCAGCGCGCCCAGAATCTTTCGTTCCTTCCCCAGATAATCCTGAATGACAGGAAGCACGCCTCCCACGGCAAAGACAGCGCCGAACGACAGCTGAACACCTCCCTGCGTCAAAAGCTCCGGCGTTTCCCATACCAGCATCAGAAGCGCCAGGGACAGCGCCGACAGGAGATCGTAGGTCCTTCCCAGATAAGAAGCCAGGAAACCGGTGCTCATCATGACGACGGCCCGCACCACGGAAGGTGATGCGCCGGTCATCGCGCCGTAGCAGAAGATAAAAGCAGCTCCCGCCAGTCCGGCTCCTTTATAGCCTAAACCGGCTTTTCTTAACAGCTTATATCCCCCCATTCCGATAATTGATAAGTGAAGGCCGCTGATGGCCAGCAGATGAGCGATACCGTTCTTCTGATATAAATCCTTAATCTCGCTGTTCAACGCTTTCTTATCCCCTAAAACGGCCGCAGAAAAGATACCCGCGTCTTCCACCGCCGCAGATCTCATAATATTCTGCTTCGCCTTTTCCCGGATTTGCCGGAAAAGCTCCGGAAGCGGGGAGACGTCTCCTCCTGAAATCTCCACCTCTTCCCCATACATGCGGCAGTCCACCCCCTGCCCGCGGTAATAACTCCTGGAATCAAACTCCCCCGGATTCCTGGCGCGTGCAAATAACTCCAGCTTGCCTCTCACAGTAGCATCGATGCCAATCTTAAAGTCCCGGGCGTCCGGCATATCTTCCGCCCCATCCGTTTTCCACGATACCAGGACACAGGGAATCTGCCGGCTCATGCTGAAGGACCGGCCCTCTCCGCCCCCCACCAGCGGCCGCACCACATTTTCCTCAAGCGTAATCTGTACCTTTCCTTCAGACTCTTCCACTGCACTCACCCGTCCATGCAGCTCCGAATAGACGCCGGCCATCTCCATGCAGGCCCGTTCCCGCGCTTCCCATTTCAGCTTCGTAACCCCTGCCCGTCCCATACCGAGCAGCACAAAAAGGAGGAACACAGGCAGCCACACGGCACCTTTGCTCCTCCTTTTCAGGCATACTGCACCTGTTCCCGCCGCCAGAAGCGCCGGAATCAGAAGTCCTGATGTCAGAGAAAGCAGAACGACGGTCTCTCCAAGTACGAATCCCCCTGCTATCAGACATAATGGACGTTTTATAAATACTTTCCTCCTGTTTACTGCGGACTGTCTTCGTTCTCCGCGTTGTAATCCAAGTTGCGTTCAAACAGCTGGTTTAAGGATATGGAATCCCGGAACATCACATCCTGGGAACCATTGACCGCGATCTGCACTTTATTGACAGACGAAACGGCGGCCAGAGAATTCACAATGGAATAGACTGGGATATATTCCTTAACATCCAGCGAATTATTTAAAAATGATGCGTCAAAATTCAAATAACAGACGTTTTCATTGACCGATACGTTTAACAGCTTCGTATCCTTTGGAAGCGTCGCGTTGATTCCCGGCCTGTCCGGCCCGGCGATCAGCTGTTCCACCACCAGCTTCTCCAGTGATGTGGTCACGTTATGTACGACCTCCCGCTGCTCTTTCACCAGCTTTTCTCCGGTGCTGTCTGCAAAATACAGGGTCAGCTCCGTCTTCTCAAACGCGTTGACATTGCTGATATTATCGATAAAATCGGCTCCTGTCATGGCGCCCACCGGCACGCCGGTGCTGTCCATCAAAGGCTGCTCCGCCGTATAGATAGCCACGTAGTCCACGCCCTCCGCCTGGGTCAGTGTCCGCACGAGTGCGGCCCTGCATAAGATCTCCCTCGTCGGATTCATCATGGCGTAATTGTTGTCAAAATAGAGGTAGAGTACCGTATCCTCCAGCTTATACCGTTCAAATCCCACTTTATCCGGGACAGCCGACTGGCGGTCTAAATCCTGCGGCACCGTCTTAAGCTGCTCCATCAAATTGGTGATCTTCCAGTCCGTCTCTGTGGCTGTCCCGTCTGCCGGCATCTGCGGCATCGTATAGTCCTGCGGCTCCAGCCTCGTCATGGAGGAATTCATATAATAGATCTGGTACACTCCCTCCGTCTGTTCCTCATTCCCGTCTCTCCTCTGGCAGCCTGCCAGAACGACAAGAAGCACCAGGAGGAGCAGACTGTATATCCATCGTTTCATAAATTACGTCCTCCTGTTTCTATGGAATATAGGTGAGCGGGATTCTCACGGTAAACGTGGTTCCCTCGCCTTCCCTGCTGGTAAGCCGGATCGCTCCCTGATGCATCAGGATAATATTCTTCGTGATGGCGAGGCCCAGGCCGGTACCCCCGGTCTCCCTGGAACGGGCCTTGTCCACGCGGTAAAATCGTTCAAATATGTGCTCCTGGAATTCCTCCGATATGCCGATTCCGGAGTCTGCCACCTTGACGTAGAAAAACTTGTGATCCGCGTCGAGAGTGACGCGCACCCATCCGCCTTCCACGTTATATTTAATGGCGTTTTCCACCAGATTGTTGAGAGCCAGGGACAGTTTTACCTCGTCCACGTCCGCCGTCACCTCGCGGATGCTCTCAAAGGTCAGCTCCACATTGCGTTTTCCGGCAATCGGACGGAGTCGCTTTAAAATCAGCTCCAGCAGGCCGTTGACATTCACCTGCGCAATGTTTAACTCGGCCCCCGCCGTCTTGTCCATGCGGACCAGAGACAGAAGGTCGTCGATAATCTTGCTCTCCCGGTCAATCTCGTCCGAGATATCCGTCATAAATTCCCGGTACAGCTCCACCGGTACGTCATCCATACTCATCAGGGAATCTGCCAGAACACGGATGGAGGTGATGGGCGTCTTCAGCTCATGGGATACATTCGATACGAATTCTTCCCTTGACTGATCCACCGCCTTTAGTTTTTTCAGCGTCTTGCTGATCGATTCCGTAATCTGCCGCGTCTCCGTATACGCGTTGGAGGAGAGTTCCTCATCCAGGTTGCCTTCCTCCACCCGTTTCAGCTTCCACTGCAGCTCCTTAAACGGATTCATCAGAAGCTTGACGAGAAGCACGACGAGAATCGCCAGGATGGAAAATATCATGAGGTGCAGGAAGCTGCCCTTTTCCGACACGGAGGACAGCCGCGTCAGCAGATCCTCGGTGGACGCCGTCACGATCATGACACCGTCGATTACCTTGTCCTCGCTGTTGGAGTAAACCGGGATCGTCAGAGCCGCGTAATTCTTGTCGGAATTATACTTGCTGCTGTTCTCCCCGTTGAAGCATCGGATCACCTCCTCCGATACGTTCAGCTTGCCAAGAGACAGCGAAAATGTATCGGAAACAATCCGGAAATTCTTATTGACGATGACAATTCTGCCATTGAACATGTCCGCTTTCACGGACATCTCATTGTCTAACAGCGTATCCCTGGGTTCATTCACCAGGTAGCCGCCCCGCGTCATCTTATTGCTCAGGATCGAGCACTGGTTCTGAATATCCTGAATCCGCGCGTCGATCTGGTTCTGCCTGTAGGTTCCCAGCATGATCTTATTCTGGATCAGCATGGGAGCCAGACCGATGATCAGGAAGAACAGGATCAGCACCAGCCTTAAGCTTACGGTGTGTTTCAGTTTAATCGGTTTTACCTGGAAGAACATCTTAAGCACACCTCCCGGTCTGTTCCGCTCATAGAGACAGCTTCTTCGTACAGGCGACGGCCAGCGCTCCCGGTCCGATGTGACAGGACACGCTTAAGGATAAGTGATCCACGTAGATATCGCCGGCCTTCGGGAACAGCTCCATCAGTTCCTTTTTAAATTCAAGAGCCGCCGTCTCATTATCCGTATGGGCCACCGCCATATGGACAGCCGCGCCCTCCGGATCGGAAAAACGCTCCTCCAAATCCTTCTTAATGGCTGTAATCATCATACTCTTCGCCTGCTTCATGGTTCTCGCCTTGGCAAATGCATCCAGTTTCTCTCCCTGAATCGTCAAAACCGGCTTAATCTTCAAAAATGTTCCCAGCAGTGCCGCTGCCGGCGTAATCCGGCCGCCCTTTTTTAAATACTCCAGGGTGTCCACCGTAATGTAGATGGTAGAATCAAAGGCCGTCTCTTCCAGCACCTTCTTAATCTCTTCCGCGCTCATTCCCTGATCCGCCATGGCCTTCGCCTCGAGAACGGACTGCCGCTGTGTAACAGAAATTCTCTGGTTATTGACCACCAGCACCTTTCCGCCGAAGTCGGCGGCCAGCGCGTGGGCCGTCTCGCAGGAGCTGCTTAAGCCGCTGGACATGGGAATGTGAATCACAGCGTCGTGATCCTTTAACAACTCGTTCCATAAGTCGATCAGAGACGCGGGTGACGGCTGTGACGTGGAGATATCCGCGCCCTCCGCCAGCCTCTCATAAAATGATTTCTGTGTAAGGCTGATATCCTCAAAATACGTCTCTCCAGCCATCATAAAGGGCATCGGAACCACATAGATTCCCGCCTGTCTTCCCTGCTCCTGTGTAATTCCGCTGTTACTGTCCGTAACAATCGCTACTCTCATCTGCTATTCTCCTTCATTTTCCATCAAGTGCCTCCCGGCGTAAATACGCCGGACCGCACTAATTCTGCTCCGCTTCGCCTGCGGAGGTGTACAGCTGGTAATAGATTCCCTGCTTCTTAATCAGTTCCTCGTGATTTCCTTCTTCTATAATATTACTGCCGGACAGGACAAGGATTCTGTCCGCGTTCCGGATGGTTGTCAGCCTGTGTGCAATCGTAAGGGTTGTCCTGCCCGCCGCCAGACGTTCCAGAGACTGCGATACCAGATGTTCGCTCTCGTTGTCCAGGGCAGATGTGGCCTCATCCAGAATCAGGACGGGCGGATTCTTTAAAAATACCCTCGCTATGCTGATCCGCTGCTTCTGGCCGCCTGAAAGCTTCACACCGCGCTCGCCCACATACGTGTCGTAGCCGTCCTTCAGCCCCATGATGAATTCATGGGCTCCCGCCATCTTCGCCGCCGCAAGGATTTCTTCCCTGGAGGCACCCGGATGGCCGTACTCGATGTTCTCATAAACCGTACCCGAGAATAAGTACACATCCTGCTGCACGACGCCGACGCTTCCGCGAAGGCTCTGCAGCGTTACATTCTTAATATCCTGTCCGTCCAGCAGAATCCGTCCCTCGGTAGGATCGTAAAAACGCGGGATCAGATTGCACAGCGTCGTCTTTCCGCCGCCCGACGGCCCCACCAGGGCAACCTTCTCCCCCGGCCTGATCTTTAAATCGATATTCGAAAGGACCGGATTATGATCATCCGGATATTCAAAGGACACACGGTCAAAGGTAATGCTTCCGTGTACATCCCGTAAGGGAACCGCCCCTTCCTCATCGAAAATATCCACCGACGCGTCCATCAGCTCCGTGAAACGCTCGATTCCCGTCATTCCCCTCTGAAACTGCTCCGCAAATTCGATAATTCTGCGGATTGTCGCCAGAAGCGTCGTCACATACATGGTATAGGCCACTAAATCGCCGGGATCGATAAGCCCCTTAATCATAAAGATGCCGCCCGCAACGATGACTACCACGTACATCAGTCCGTCAAACATGCGGATCGTATTCTGGAAAGCCGCCATATACTTATAGGTCTGGCGCTTGATATTTAAAAATTCCTGATTGTCCCGGTTGAATTTCTCGATCTCGACACCCTCGTTGGCGAAGGCGCGGACCACCTTGTTGCCGAGTAAGCTGTCCTCGATTCTGGCGTTCAGCTCACCGATATGGTTACGCTGTTTCTTGAACGCCCTCTTCACCTGAATGTTGAAGTAGGAGCAGGAGACCGCCATCACGGGGATAAACACAAATATGATCACCGTCAGGGGAAGATTGATTCCCGCCAGTATGACAAAGGACACAGCGGTCTTCAAAAAGGCGATAAAAAACTCTTCCGGACAATGGTGGGCGAACTCCGTCACATCGAACAAATCGCTGGTGATCCTGGACATGATCTGTCCCACCTTCGTATTGTTGAAATAATTATCCGACAGCTTCTGCAAATGTTCAAACGCATCCTGACGCATATCCGTCTCAATGGCGGCGCCCATCACATGGCCTGTGTACGCCATATAGAAGCTGGCCAGACCGTCCACAATCCGGAGGGCAAAGTAGAGCACACCAATGCCCACAATCGTCTGAACGGTCAGTGAGGCCAGATCCTTCAGTCCCTGATTGGTGATATAGCGCAGGATCAGCGGCAGAATCAGCTCGCAGACCGTGGTCAGCGAGGCGCACAGCAGGTCAAACACCATAATCCGTGTGTATTTCTTATAATAGGGAACAAATCGTTTTAAGAGTGTTCCCGTTTTCATCTCTTTCTGTTCCATAAAATCCTCTATTCCGTTATTGTAATCTTTTTCACCAGATCAAGAGCCCACTCCATCTCCCCGGGCTTCCTGCAGGTTATGTTGATATTGGTTCTCTGTTCTTTGTAGAGAACCTGGGCGGACATGTTGTAAACCATCTCTCCGTCCTTCTCTTCGGGCGCATAAAAGACCGCTTTTCCCTTTCCTTTATCCACATCAAACAGGAACTCCTCTTCCGGCGTCCCCTGTTCGAACCATGCTTTTTTAAATTTGGATGTGCCGCCTGTACCTAAGACCACCGCGTAAATGTAGAGATCATGACCGCCGTATTCCACGCCGTCGTAGTAATGATCCATGCCGTTGCGGCAGTTTTCATCGAACATGAAAGATCCCGGCAGGCAGAATTTCATATTGCCCAGCTTCCGGTAAATGAGATGTCTCCGGCAGCCCACGAAAAGCTCTCTCGAAAGCGGCTCCGCATGGCTTACATCCACCGGTTCATGCTCTGCAAGGCGGCATATCTCCAGATATTCTTTTAATGGAAACGGCAGACTGGAATCCATGGCCAGCGCCTTTTCCAGGCACTCGATAATCCTGTCATTGACCTTCTTATCCGTCTCGCACCTGCTGGAGGGCATAAAAAAGCAGCTCTGATTTAAAAGCACCAGTGCGCAGTTTCTGTAGTAAACGGCATCCTTTTCAATCTCATTCCAAATAAAAAAATCCCTGGCAAATGCCATACTGAGTCCTGAATTCACGACTCCGCGAATTTCCATAAACGAAAAAGGGCGGATATGTGTAATCAGCTTTCCTTCCTGCTTCTCCGGTATATAGTAGCTGGAAGGCCAGCAAAATGTATATTCCGGCCCATTCTCCCATCCGGACACCAGTTTCATCAGATCCATAAACCACTGATAGAAATACTTTCTCCGCATAGTCAGAAAATCTCTTCTCCAGTAATAGCCCGTCTTGTCATCAACTTTTAATTTTAATTTTCCTTGCCCGGCCAGCTGCTCTAAAAATACTATGACAGCCACATGAAAGCCGGGCCCCACGATGTTGGTCTGGGACTCCCCCCGCAGAACCCGTTTATCCCAGTGGAACCATATATAGCCCTCTGGACAGAGCCTGCAAAGCAGACATCCGGATAGAGACTCGCATGTATAGCCCTGCTCTCCAGCCAGTTCCTTAATCATCGTCTCCGCGGCATCCGGCGTCCATTCACGGTAGCCGGTCAGCCGGTTCTTTGGCCTTAACGCAAACCTGATCCTAATACTCATCTGAAACCCTTCCTAATATGTCTTTCTCTATTCTATCGTATTTTGCTCAGAAAGGGAAGCATAAAACGCCCTTACTTTTTTCTATTTTCATTTCTTCATAGACGAAATTGTGATTGAGAGGTATAATTTACCTATATTACCATATGCAAAGGAGAACATCATGCCATACTGTCCTAAATGTGACATGGAATTTATCAAAGGAGTTACCGTCTGTTCCGACTGCGGCGGTCCCCTGTTTGAATCGAAGGAGGAAGCCCTCGCCATGCAGAAGGCGGCGCTGGCAAAAGAGCCGGACGCCCTGATGCAGGAAGACCTGGACAGCGAGGAATCCGGAGAGGAATCCGGGGCGATGCCAAAGGCGGAAAAGCCGGTGCGCCCGCCCGCTGCCTACGTGAAGAAATCTCAGAAATACGAAGACCGTAAATCCAGCGCCTCCGCATTTTTACTGGTTGGAGGAGCCATCACCGTCTTTGCCGTCTTATGCTGGGCAGGCATTTTCGACATGCCGATGGCGGGCTTTTCCAAGTACCTGATTCAGGGTACACTGACCGTCATGGGAATCGGCTGTCTGGTCATCGCGATCCTGACATTCCGCTCCGCAAAGGGCATGGTCAGTGAGATTGAGGAAGAAGAAAAACAGACGGAGGAGCTGATCTCCTGGTTCCTCTCTGCCTACCGCAGGGAAGATATTGACGGGCGGCTCGATGCTGATTTTTCTGATTTGGGCGAGGATGAGAGGAATCTGAAGCGGTTCGAGCTGATTTCTGACCTCCTCATTACCTCGAAGGACCTTCCCGACCAGGCTTACGTGGATGCGCTGTGTGAAGAGATCTATTCAAAGCTGTTTGACGAGTAATGCGTGAATAACGAAGGAACCGCCGCCTGCAGGTCTTGCCTGCCGGCGGCGGTTCTTTTAAACTGATTTATTCCTTTTTCAGGCTGCCCTTCTTGGAACGTGTCTTGCTGTAGAGTACCAGCAGGATTGAACCGATGACGCCTGCAGAAATCGCATTGCTGATAGCAGCTACGACGCCCTGTGTCACGACCAGGTTTGCCGGCTCTGCATAGACAACGACATCCAGAAGCGGTGCTACGATAACCCACGCTACAAAGTTACCGATAATCTGGTAAATATTGAAAAGAACGATATCCTTCTTTCCAAATTCACCGTCTTCCACATGAAGCTTCGGATATACGAGACCGATAATGAAGCAGGAAATGCCGCTGGCAACTACCCAGCTCCACCATATAGACCCATACTGAATACCGTCAGACAGCGCATGTCCGATGAATGCAATCAGTCCGCCCGCGATCGGTCCGAACAGAGCGGCGAAAAACGCGCCGATGCCGTATGCGGTCTGAATGTCGGTTTCCGGAATTCCGGTCGGAATCTTCACGTACATAAATAACAGGGTGAATAAAGCCGCGCCAAGTCCGGTTGCAACGATGGTCTTTGTTTTGAACTCAAATAACTTTTTCATGATTACCCTCCTTTGGTTGGTAGATTACGAGTTAAGACTACTCAAATTCCCATAATTTGTCAAGTAAATTCTACTTTGTAAACTCAACCGTCCATTCTGGCCCGTATCCCAGATTATACTTGTCACAGAAGCTTCCCTGGCTGACGGCTAGAGACACCTTCATAAGCTCATTGTTATAAATCATCGGATCGCCCTTTTCAGCGAAACCGAAGCTCTGATGGAATAATACCTTCTGCTGGAAAGCCACCTCTCCGTCATGCTTTACTGTTACATTGACATAGTCACCGTAAGCAAATCCCGCGCGGTTAAAGTCTTCCAGTCTGATGTTCGTCCATAAGTTTCCAAAGTTAGGATCATTGATTTCGAATACGCCGCAGGCCTTTCCCTCTGTAATCTCCGGTTCCAGAATCGGGTGCTCCACGATCTCCTCCACCGGGTACTCCGGTCCTACGCCCTCAAAATCGATGATTCCGCTGGCCAGACGAGCTGCTGTATAGCCGAATAAATCACGGCCGTGGAAGATGGCAACGCCTTCCGTGCCTTTTCCTCTCAGACGGTTTACTGTCTCGTCGATCTCACGCACCGCTTCGATGCCGATCATCTTCTTTACATGTGTCAGAGAACCATTATCCGGCGTTACGATATAGTATCCGTCAACCGTCTTTGCCACACAGGCGCGGCGCTTCGTTCCTACTCCAGGATCCACGACAGACACGTAAACGGTTCCTTCCGGCCAGAACTGAAGGCTCTGATATAAACGGTAGCTGGCGCTCCAGGTGTCATACTGCGGAAGCTCATGGGTGCCGTCCATAATCTCCAGCTCACGGTCCACACACTTCACCACGCCGTACATGGAGCTGACTGCGCCTTCTTTGTAAGTAAAATCTGTCTGAAATACTAAAATTGGTTTCATAGTTTTTCTCCTTTATGATTGTTTAAATGAATGGGTTATAGAATCTGGAACCTCCGTTAACAAAAAATGTCATAGCCAGAGATCCCAGGAAAATCGCCAATGCTGCCGCCATCGCGCACCAGTCCACAGTCTTTAATGGCTTTGCCACGTACCATGTCCGATTTTTCTTCTTTCCGAAGCCGCGTAAATCCATGGCATTGCTGATCAGCTCAATCCTGTCCAGCGTGGAAAAGATCAGGGGCACACAGATATTCATCACGTTTTTCACCCTCGTTCCCAGCTTTTCCTTCCTGGATAAATCCAGTCCTCTGCTCTGCTGTGCCAGCGCGATATCCTGGTAATTCCGGATAGTATCCGGAAAATACCGAAGCGTCAAAGACAGCGCGTAGGCCGCCTTGTAATTACAGCCCACACGGTTGATGGACGCCGCAAACTCACTTGGGTTGGTCGTCAGTAAGAAAATCATTCCCAGAGGTACCACGGAGGCGTATTTGGCCACCTTCGTCACCTGATAGAGCAGCTGCTCTTCCGTCACCGTATAGCGGCTGTTGAACCGAAACAGCTCGTGGGTCGTTCCGTAAATTTCCGTTCCGTACTGCGGACTGAAGATATAGGTCAGCACAAAGTTGATAGCAAGAAATACGACAACGTAAATTGCCATCAGCTTGATCTGCTTAAACTGCAGGCCCGACATAGCGAAAAAAATGATCGAAAGCACCATAACAAACAGGATGTAGCGGATATCGTAGGAAAACATGACCGCGAAGGTCAAACCGATGAAGCATACCAGCTTCGTAAGCCCCGATAAATTAAAGATTAAATTATCCCGGTCTATGTAGTCGAACAATTTGCTTTTCATGCGTGACGAAGCCCCCTTTCGTAATCGATGAAGTTCTGAACGAAGCCCTCCGGATTCTCCACCCCGCATGCCACGGCCAGCTCATAGAGGGAGGTGATCTTTAAGTTCGCCTGCTCCGTTATCGCCTCATTGGTCAGTATCTCCGCCGAGGTCGCATCCCCGATCTTCTGTCCGTCGGAGATCACAATGGCGTGAGGCGTATACTCCAGCATCAGATGCATGTCGTGGGTAATCATGATAATGGTGACCCCCTCACTGTTCAGGCTCTTTAAAAATTCCATGATCTCCGTATAGTGGTGGAAATCCTGGCCCGCCGTGGGCTCATCCAGAATCAGGATCTTCGGATCCAGAACCAGCGCGGAGGCAATGGTAACACGCTTCTTCTGGCCAAAGCTCAGCGCGGAGATAGGCCACTTCTTAAATGGAGCCAGTCCGCAGATCTTCAGCGCTTTCTCCACACGTTTTTCCGTCTCCGCCTCATCTACCCCCCGAATTCTCAGCCCAAGCGCCACTTCATCGTAAATCATGGGCTTACAGATCATCTGATTGGGATTCTGCATCACGAAACCGATCATCTGGGAACGCTCCTTGATCGTCTTCCCCTTCAAATCTTCGCCTTCGTACAGAAGACGTCCCTCGTCCTCCGTGACAAATCCGCAGATTACCTTGGCCAGGGTGCTCTTGCCGGCGCCGTTGGTGCCCACGATGCTGACCATCTCCCCTTCTCTGATGTGGAAATTGATGTCCTTCAGAATTCTCCGTTTCTTCGTATACTGGAAGCTTAAATGTTCCGCCGCCAGAATATCGGGCCTGTTATTCACTTCCCGGTCCGGCACACGGCTCAGAGCCCATTTCTGCACCGCGTCCTTTACCATGTCGATCCGCAGCGTCTCCATACGGCCAGGGCGCATATCCGGCGTCACCCTGACTCCCGCGTACTTCAGTGCAGTGGCATAGAGGGGCTCCCGGATTCCCATTTTCGGAAGGATGTCCGCCGCGATCAGATCGTCCGGCGACATGTCTGCTGCAATCCGGCCATCATTTACCACCACGATCCGGTCCACATCGCGGTAAAGCACATCCTCCAGACGGTGCTCGATAATCACAACCGTCTTTCCCAGTTCCTTCCACACGTGATCGATCAGATCGATGGCCGTCTTTCCCGTGGCCGGGTCTAAATTGGCCAGCGGCTCGTCAAAGAGCAGGATATCCACGTCATCAACCATGACGCCAGCAAAGGATACTCTCTGCTTCTGTCCCCCGGACAGCTCGAAAGGAGAAGATTTCAAAAGCTTTCCCATGTCCACCATGTCCGCCACCTTCTGGACGGCTTCCTTCATCTTACCCTGGTCCACACAGTCGTTTTCCAGTGCAAACGCGATGTCCTCGCCCACCGTCAGTCCGATGAACTGGCCATCCGCGTCCTGAAGCACGGTGCCCACCATTTTCGACAGTTCGAAGATATTCATCTCCCTCGTCTCCCTGCCGTTGATTTTAAGGCTTCCTTCAATCTCCCCCTTATAGGCAAAAGGGATCAGACCGTTTAAACAGTTTCCCAGGGTGCTCTTACCGCTTCCGCTGGGGCCGACGATGAGAACCTTTTCCCCCTCATAGATCGTTAAATTGATATCATGAAGGGTCGGTTCCGCCTGGCTGAAATAGTGAAACTGGAATGAATTGAACTGAATAATTGGTTTCTTATTCGTATCCATATATGCCTCCTAGTTATGAGCATTTGGCGGTTACGCCTGCAGCTGACAGTCAACCTGATATTTGTCAGGAATGAAATAATATTTAATCCGGGCGGCGGGTGTATAATCCGGCCCGTATAAAATCTGTTCCATATGAAGAAGCACAGTTCCCTCCGGTATATCCATATAGGAGATCACCTGTTCATCGGCGGCCACCACCTGAATTGTCATGTGGGCTTTCACCGCCTTCTGATAAATCAAACTGTCCATAAAGTGAAGAAGCTGTTCCTCGTCGGGTTCCTTTTCATCTATGCCGCTCCCCATGATCACCTCCATGGGAATCTGCAGAAAGGACTGGCCGATGGGACCTTCTTCGCCCCAGTATACGTTATTGCTCGCCAGGACTTCGTCGCCGTCCTTAAGCTTTAGCTTCTGTTTTGCAATATTCGTCGGAAGTCCGATATTGTAATCCATAGTCACCCGGCTCACCGGTTCCTTGGCACACTCTCTCAAAAAATTATACAGGTTCTTCTTTTCATTTCTGCGGCAGTCGTAGGATACGAAGGTTCCCTTTCCCTGCCGTTTATAGATAAATCCGTCCTGTGTCAGAATGGTCAGCGCCTGCCTCAGCGTGTTCCGGCTCACCTTATAGGCCGCCGCCAGCACATTTTCACTGGGAAGAAGGCTGTCCTTCTCATAGACGCCATCCATTAAATCCTGAAACAGCCGGTTATAAACCGGTATGTAGGATGGCAGCCGGCTCTTTCCCTCTTCCGGCTTCTTAGGGGTCAGCGTTCCCCAGATTCCGGCCTTCTGAAAGCCGATCTGCACGAATAGATTATGTTCTTCCCCTCTGTCGCAGAAGAGACACGGTTTCTTCCCCTCCGCCAGAATATCGCGGCTTATCCGGCTGACCAGCAGGGACTCTAAGTTCTTTCCCCGTTCCGTTACCTTCACAGCCGCACCGCCTAACATGACGGTAAACGGACTCTTTGCCGCGCTGTTCACATGGGCGATCATTTCCCCGTTCCGCTCCAGATAGAGGTGGGTCCCGTCTCCGCTCTTTAACCGGTCCGCGATCATCTCTTTTGAAGCATAAAGCGCGCGTATCTCCGGTATCGTCATAAGAAATGCATGAATCTTATCCTCGTCTCCCGGCACGCCCTTTTTCATGGTCACGCCCTCCGGCAGTCCGGTCTCGCCGATGAGATGCGCACTGTCCTCCAGGAGATAGAGGTTCTTCTCCGCCAGCTCATATCCGGGAATCCATCTGCCGGCCGCTTTCGTCAGCTCCGCCTTTCCCATGATCACATCCGGCTTCCATTCTTCGGTGAGTGTTCTTAAAAACTCCCCGTCGATGTTCCCTGCCTCACCTGCCACAATTAAGTTCCCGTAAAATTTCAGATAAACATGAGTAATCCGGTCTTCTTCCAGCCCCGCGTATACGGTCTGAAACTCCTGATCGAATCCGTAATTGCCGATATCTGCCAGCAGAAATGTGTGATAGACCGCATCATTCTGCAAAAAATCCAGCAGCCGGCTCTCATCTTCCCCGGTACATCTCTTAACCATAGGCACCTCCCGTCCAACTTGTTCAACAAGTTAAGTTTAGTACAGAGATCCCCTTCTGTCAACACATTTCTACAAAGTTTACAGGTAAAATCATTTACTTTTTGTTCAGTCTTTCGGATACGCTTTCGGATAACAGTTCAGCCTCTGCTGGGAGCTGCCGGATATTTTTCTAGGCATGCGCATTGACAATTGGGAGGACATTGACTAGACTATTATACAGAGTATGGTAAGAGGTATTTTTACCGCTTTTAAAGTATGGAGAGGAGAAGCTTATGTCACAAAATCAGGTATTACAGAACCATACATCACAAGACCATCCCCATAAAGAAACCATGAAGGCCGTCGTCTACGAAGGCAATGGAATCCTGCGTTTAGAGGAACGGCCAATCCCTCATATCATGACCCCCAGGGATGCCGTCGTGAGAGTTACGCTCACCACCATCTGCTCCAGCGATATCCATATCCTGCACGGCGCGGTTCCCAGGGCCGTTCCAGGCACCATACTGGGCCATGAATTTGTGGGGATCGTGGAAGAAGCCGGAAGCGAGGTGACGCGGGTAAAACCAGGCGACAGGGTTGCCGTCAATGTGGAGACATTCTGCGGGGAGTGCTTTTACTGCCAGCGCGGCTATGTCAATAACTGTACTGATGAGCATGGCGGCTGGGCCCTCGGCTGCCGGATCGACGGAGGTCAGTCGGAGTACGTCCGCATTCCATTTGCAGACAACGGCCTCACGCCGATTCCCGATTCTGTGACCGATGAAGCCGCCCTTTTTACGGGGGACATCCTGTCCACCGGCTACTGGGGCGCGGGGCTTGCGGAGATCGGGGAGGGCGGCACGACGGCCGTCATCGGAGCCGGCCCTACCGGCTTATGCACCATGATGTGCGCCCGCCTCTACCATCCGGGTAAGCTGATCGCCATCGATACCTCCCAGGAGCGCCTGGAGCTTGCCAAACGCCGCGGTCTTGCCGATTACACCCTAAACCCGCGCAATGAAAATGTCCTGGAAAGAGTGCTGGAACTCACGTCCGGCCGGGGCGCCGACTCCGTTCTCGAGGTGGCCGGAGGGAAGGACACCTTCCAGATGGCCTGGCAGATCGCCCGTCCCAACGCGGTTGTCTGCGTCGTCGCACTCTATGAGGAACCGCAGGTACTTCCTCTGCCTGCTATGTATGGGAAAAATCTGATTTTCAAGACAGGAGGCGTCGATGCCAATTCCTGCAGTGAAATTCTAAAGCTGATTGAGGAAGGAAAGCTGGATACCGGCTGCCTCATCACGCACCGGACGGATTTAGCCCATATCCTGGAGGCTTACGAGATATTTGAAAAGCAGGCCGATCATGTCATAAAATACGCGATTACCATCTGACCGGACTCACGCGCTGGAGCACCGCCGCTTCAGCGGCCATACTTCCTTAGCGCAATAAAGACGATAGTCCC
>ERZ1106969.1163-NODE-1163-length-20128-cov-8.814926_pt1 | contig 20128 bp, 13 predicted proteins | sample MGYA00403685_ERZ1106969 | MGnify/ENA primary metagenome ERZ1106969 (study PRJEB35170, sample SAMEA104062416) | human gut metagenome | biome: human gut; feature: human-associated habitat; material: faeces | place: Denmark | collected 2012-05-18 ... | reverse complement strand
ATTCATATCCGGCCTTCGGCTCTGCTTTCACCGTGATCTCTGTTCCCTCTTTGTAAATGTTTCCTTCGTTTGCAGGATCCATTGTGACAGTTCCCATCTGCACATCTGCAGTCTCTGCATAAATCAGATAAGAATGTTCTACTTCTTTGAAATTTGCAGTCAGCTCCATATTTTCCCGGATCTGGAATACATACGGATTGTCTTTACTTACCACTTCCTGTGTTCCTTTTTTCGTGAAGCCTACGAACTCGTAGTCTTCTGTTGCCGGAACTGCACTGACTTTGATTTCTGTCCCTGCCTCATAAGAATCCTGCTGTGGTTCTACGATAACAGATCCCATACTCTCATCATTGGCTGCGGCTGTAAATGTAAATTTCTCCACTGGAATCTTTTCAAAGTTTGCAGTCAGATCCACATCTTTTGTCACTTCAAATACATATGGGTTGGAGTCACTGAGCACATTTCCTTCTGCATCTGTCCAGTTTACAAAACGGAATCCTTCATTTGCAACTGCGATGACTTCTGCTTTTTCTCCTTTTTTGTAGCTTCCATCTGTGGAATCAATGGTTACAATTCCCATACTGTTGTCATTGGTCTTGATCGTGACGTGGAAGATTTCTTCCGGCACTTCTTCTTTGATAAAGTTTGCGGTCAGATCTGTATTTTCTGTAATTGCAAACTTATATTCTGCTTCTGTGCTGACTACTTCCTCTGTTCCGGCCTTTGTCCAGTTGACGAATGTATATCCTTCTTTGGCTTCTGCTTTGACTGTTACCTCGGTTCCTGCTTCATAAGAATCCTGCTGTGGTTCTACTGCTACAGTTCCCATGGTTTCATCATTCGCTTCTGCTTTCAGCGTAAACGTCTCTTTTTCCGGTGCTGCGAATGTAAACATAAACGGTGCCGGTATAGATTCATTTCCTGAACGGTCTACAGCTGTAATTCTCACTTCATATACCGTTCCAACTTCCAGCTTCTTCAGCGTAAATTCCGGTGTGTCACTTTCACCGATCTTAACGCCGTCCTGATAAATATTGAATTTTACCACATCCGTATCCGCCGGCGCTGTCCATGTCAATTGTGCTGATGTCTCATCCAGAGAAGTTACTTTCATTTCTGTGACACTTCCCGGTCTTATTACATCTGTTGTTGTGACAGCATGAATTTCAATCGCACTTGTAGATGGCACTTCATTTGAATTCAGCGCAAAAATGTCAAAGTCATATGTCACGCCTGATTCCAATCCATCAATACGAATCCGTGTATCTGATGTCTTCACGCCTTCATCATTTCCGTTCCATTTTACCAGATAAGAGGCTGCACCTTTGACTGCATCCCACTCCAGTACTACGGATGTACTCTCAGCATAAACAACTCTTCCTGCTGCTTCACCGATTTCCGGAACATTCGGCTCACCAAGCGCTGCAATTGCTGCATTTAATGCTTCTGTTGCTTTGTCTGCTGCATCTTGTACAGTCTTTGCATCATTCATGACTTCTACTGCTTTATCGTATGCTTTCTTAAATTCTGCCCATTTTTCAGCATCATAAGAATCTTCCAGCAGCCCAGCTCCTTTTTCGATTGCTGTCTGAAGCTCTGCTTTGTTTACCTCTGCTGCCTGTACCGGTGCAAAGATTTTTAAGTAATCAAGGTTTGCCTGTTTGCTGTTTCCTCTTGCAACAATTGTGCAGCGGATTGTGTGAGAACCATTTTTCAAGTCTTTTCTTTCAAAAATCTTCTGCTGTGGTTCTCCATTTGAAGAACCATCCAATGATACTTTCACAGGTTCCTCATTATCAATTTTCACATCATAGCTTGCAAAATTTGCATGCTTCTGTGCATAAACTTCCACCCCGGTACCAGTAAATGTATATTCAAAATATTTACCTACGCCTGTCGCTTCCGTTTTTGTTTTTCCATGGTGTTTCTCCGGCTCTCCTGCCCATGTAGACCACTCGGAACCACTCCACTTAATGTTTTCGTTTCTTTTTCCGTCTTCCGATGCATCTTCTACGATGGTTTCTCCAGACCCAAGATCTCCTGCAAGTGCTACTGTCAGTTTACAGCTTCCGCTAATATCTGGATTTGCATTTGATGCTGCCGTAATCGTGACTTCCCCGTTTTTCCTGTGAACGGTCACCAAACCGTTTTCATCTACAGATGCAATATCTGTATTGGAAGAAGACCATGTTACACTCTTATCTTTTGTATCCTTCGGTGTTACAGTTGCCTGCATCTGTACTGTACCTTCTTTTCCGATCGTTGTAATACCGGAAACCGTCGACACTTTCACTTCTTCTGGAAGTACCAGTGTATTATCCAGAATATTCAATGCATCCAGTTCTACCTTTGTACCGGAACTTGCATCTGTTTTCTTGTTCAAAACTTTCAGTTCCAGCGTATGGGCCCCGTGTTTTAGATCATCTTTCTTAAATACAACCTGCTGACGGTCTGTTGTTTTGCTGTAAGTATCTGCCTCACCACAAGACTCTCCATCAATAAAGACTTCATATTTTCCGCGGTCTGCATTTTTACATGTGATCACTTCAATACCGGTTCCAATAAACTCCAATTTTACTGTTTCTGTTCCTGTTGGATGATTCAGGTATTTGATGGTATCTTTATAGTTGCCTTCATTGGCTTTGTCCCAGTCTCCCCATGCACCACTGTATACGATGTGAGGATCTTTATTATCAATCTTGCCTGCGCCGATTGCTTCTGTCAGTTCTGCTTTTTCGCTGAGTTTTGTCTCTTTTCCGTCAATCACTGCAGACACCTGATAATACATCTTGCCAAATGCTTTGTCTGCATTTTTATCAATATATTCCGCCTTTTCTACTCCCTCTGCGATCTTCTGCACATCTCCGGACTCAATCTGACGATATACGTTGTATGTAACTTTTTTCTCTTCTTTTTTGTCTTTTTTATTCTGTTTTACTTCTACTGCATCCCAGATCAGTTTTCCTGTCTTGTCATCTGTACGTTTTGCAGACAATCCGGTTGGAGCATCCCCTTTTACCGGAATATCTTTTACATAATAAGACTGCCCTGCCACTGTATCAAAAGAAACTCTGTCCTGAGATTCTACGGTTACATTGACTCTGTTTCCATCTTTATCTGTAATGGTTGCAAAAGATGCATTTGGTACGTTGACCGTTGCTTTTCCCCCATTATTGGAGAGGATTTCTGCACTGGTCAGGTGTTTGTTTTTCCAGTCCATGGATACTTCAAAGTTTCCTCGTGCAACCAGTCCGCTTACACTTCCTGATGCCCACGCATCCGGTAATGCCGGAAGCATGTTGATATATCCCATGTTGCTCTGCAAAAGCATCTCTGCAACACCGGATGTCATACCAAAGTTTCCGTCAATCTGGAACGGAGGATGTGTATCCCAGAGATTGGTCATAATACCATTCTTAAACAAGTCTGTAATCAGCTTATATGCACGGTTTCCATCTGCCAGTCTTGCCCATGTATTGATTCTCTGTCCCATTCCCCAGCCGGTACTTTCATCTGTACGGTTGTTCATGGATACCCTTGCTGCCTCAAAATACTCCGGTGTATCGGCTGAAATCAGATCTCCCGGGAAAAGTCCCAACATATGGGAAATATGTCTGTGTCCATATCCCTGTCCCATACTGTTTACGGCGCCTTCTTCATACCACTCTTTGATCTGTCCGCTCTCACCGATCTCAATCGGCCCTTTCAAATCTTTCTGATTTGCTTTCCATGTTGCTACCAGCTCTGCATCCACTCCCAGAGTCTCTGCCGCCTTAATGGTATCTTCATATAACTGCCAGATCAAAGTCTGTTCGTATGTATTTCCTGCTGTTCTTGGTCCATGTTCTGGTGAATAACTTGGAGAAGATACTAATTTTCCTTCCTGATCTCTTACCAGAATCTGGTCGTAAAATTTTGCTTCTTCTTTCATCATCGGATAGATGTAATCCCGCATATAAGATACATTTCCCGTAAATTCATAGTATTCCCAGCAATTCTGAAGAATCCACGGTACCGCTGCCGGTGACCATCCCCAGTCAAATGTCCATCCCGGACAAGTCCATCCAAATGGATTGTTCTGCGTATGTGCCATGAATCCATTTTCCGGATTTGCATCCGTGCTTTCCACTCCTGCATAAATCTTTGCTGTCACACGTCCCGGTTCTCTCAACGAATCTACATAAGCAATCAGAGGCTGTGCACACTCTGCCATATTGGTAGAATATGTAGGCCAGTAATTCATCTGCAAATTCACATTCATATGATAGTCGGCATGCCATGCGGAGTTATTTCCACCAACCCAGATTCCCTGAAGATTGGATGGGAGCGTTGCTCTTGCCGGATCATCTGCAGGCGTTGCTCTGGACGACTCAATCGTCAGATAACGTCCATACTGGAATAACATAACTTCCAGGTAACGTCTCTCCTGCTCACTTGCAGAACCGCTGTTATAAGCTTTTAAGAGCGCATCTGTTGTCTTATCAGACGGCACCTGTCCCAAATCCAGATTTACACGTCCAAAAATAGAAGAATAATCATTTACATGCGTCTTTCTCAGCGCATCATAAGAATCTGTTTTCACAGTATCTGCTGCTTTATCCACATACGCGCGGACTCTTGCTGCAACCTGTTCCTTACTTTCTCCTGTTCGATATACCGGATACTCATTCTTATAATCTGTTCCAATCGAAGTAATGATCGTAACAGCCTTTGCATCTTTGACCGTTACTTTTTCTTCTCCATCCTCAGCAGTTCCCCCTTCTGTCAGAACTTTTGTCTGGGAGCTGAATTTCATCTGGTTGTCCTTCAACTGTCCATCAATCGAAATCATCGCGTCTTCTACGGTTGTCGTCCATTCCCGCTGATAAGACTGCGGCTGTGGATTGTTGTTCCCATTTCCCTTCGCATTGTCCGGTTCTACTCTAACGTCCAGATTCAGCGCATCTTCACCTTCTGCTGTCAAACGTGTCACCAGAACATTATCCGGATAACTTACAAAGTTCTCTCTTGTATAATGGGTACCCCCTTTATCATACTCAACTCCGGCAATCGCAGTATTCAAATCCAGTGTTCTCTCATAGTTTTCTGCCTGCTTGTCCGTAATTCCTTTGAAGTCCAGGTACATATTTCCGTAACTGAGATAGTATCCATACCCGTTCACCCCGGCATCATCAGATACTCCGACCAGATCGTTGCACTTACTGCTTGCCGCATTCTGCTCCCCGGCAGCAAACAATTCCTGAATCTCCTTGACTGTCTGTCCATTTCGTCCTTTTTCTTCCAGATTTCCCCCGTTATAATCCGGACGGCTCTCACTCGGTCCTCCTGACCAGAGTGATTTTTCATTTAACTGAATGCGTTCACTTTCTACACCGCCAAACACACTGGCTCCAATTCCGCTGTTTCCAATCGGAAGAGACCACTTTTCCCAGCCTGCATAACTGTCCGGCGCTGCACTTGTATATCTCAGTTTTAATTCACTCCTGTCCTGAGCTTCTTCTGCATGAACCGACACATCAAAAACCGGAACTGCACCTGCCATAACGACTGCTGCAAGTGTACTGGCCAAAACACGTTTTGTCTGTTTCTTTTTTCTCGCTTTCATCTATGCCTTTTTCCTCCCAAAATTTAAACAAAAATCTTACTGACTATACCTCTTCCTACCTCCTCCTACGTCTTAACAAAAGATTTTTCTCATTTATAACACACTCATTTTTGAAAGTAAATTTACAGAATTACTATTTTATTTCACAATTTTACTGTTTTTGTACGATATAGAAAATTATTTACCTTTCCGTCATATCCACGTTCTTTTAAAAATTCCAGGCTTTGATACGCAGATTCATAGGGAACCATTCCCAGATTGTTATGAACCATATCATGGACAATAAAATCTATAAGAATTTTTTACTTTTTTGTAATTATCCCATATTTGGTTATAAATTTTTATCACCAAAAAAAGCTGCTATTTCACGATTCTTCATCGTAAAGTAACAGCTTTCTGTATGTCTCCTGTTAAGAATGTTTTTTCACATAAATTTTCACAGATATCCAATAACTAAGTGCCATAAACATCACTGCCATCCCCCAGAGACACAGCACCCAGATGCTCTTATCCACCTGCAGCATTTCTTTGAGTCCGATATTCCACACACTGAATAAAAAGGCAACTACAAAAATGATCATGGAAAGAAATGTAAAGATCACCCCTTTGAGATTTCCAAGCCAGAAATACACTGCATAACTGACTGCAAAATAGATCATCCCAACGGCTACTCCCATTGCCCATGCAGGAACTGCATCTCCTAAAGTAATGGTCTGATACCCATACACATAGATCAACAAAAACAGAAACGAATACAGGGTCATTCCACCCTGCACGATCAGTCCGCCCAGATATTTGGACAGAACAATCTCCCGTTTGCTCAGTGGATAAGTAAGCTGGATCCGGTCAAACTCAGACTTCTCATCCTGCTCGATCGTTTGCTGCAGCAGAGCACTCCCCATCAGAGGAAACAACAGCACCACGATCAGTAAAAAGCCGTAAGTTCCTCTCATAAATCCACTGACCGCTGTCAGCACTGAAATAAAGATCATAGAAATGATCCAATTCAACATATTCTTTTTGAGGCAAAATCCCTCATATAAGTCTTTTAAAATAATTCCTTTCATGCTGCCTTCTCCCCTCTCACGCAATACAACATCACATCTTCAATCGTTGCAGGCTCAATCTCCAGATCAGAGAATACCTTTTGGATCCCCCGTTTATTTTTCACCAGCACACGATATCCATAGGCATCTTTGCGATAGGCTTCAATATCATCTCGATTCAATGCATCGAAAATTCTCTGTCCGCAGTTTAAAATCCCGTAATTTTCCTGGATCTCATCGTAAGTCTTTGTAAAAAATAATTTTCCCTCATGAATAAATGCGATATAATCTGAAATCTTGTCCAGGTCACTGGTAATATGAGAAGACATTAAAATCGTATGCTCTTCATCCTCTGTGTACTCCCTTAAAATATCCAGAATCTCATCGCGGAACACCGGATCCAGACCGCTTGTAGCCTCGTCCAGAATCAGCAGCTTCGGATTATGACTTAACGCTGCTGCAAACTCCATTTTCATCTTCATTCCTTTGGAAAATTCTTTCAGTTTCTTTTTCTTCGGCAGTCCAAACCGATCCAGATATCTCTGATATTTCTCCATATCCCAGTTGGCATACACATTACTCAAAATCTTTCCGACAAACAGCGGCGTAAAATTCAGATCATAACAGGTCTTATCAAAAATCACCGCAATCTCTTCTTTGATCATTTTCTCATGTTCTGACAGCTCTTTTCCAAAAATCTTCAGTGTCTCACTGTCAGAATCAATGAGTCCTAAAATTGCATTGATCAGCGTTGATTTCCCTGCTCCATTCTCTCCGATCAACCCCAGCACACACCCCTGAGGCAATGCCAGAGAAATATCTTTTAATTCAAATTCTTTGTATGTTTTATGTAATCCTTTGATTTCCAGTGCATATTCCATCACACATCCTCCTGATACAATACATCTACTATTGTTTTGAGTTCTTTCCGTTCGATTCCGTTTTCCCTGGCCAGATTTACAGCATCTGTCAAAAACTGTTCTATCCGCCTTCGGTTCTCCTCCCGGATAAAATCCTGATTCTGTGCCGATACAAACGTTCCCTTTGCCGGAACAGTCACGATAAATCCATCTTTTTGCAGATCATCATATGCTCTCTGCGTGGTGATCACGCTGACATGCAGCTCCTTCGCAAGCTTACGCATAGATGGCATGGAATCCCCCGCTTTTAACTCTCCGTTCATAATCATCGCCTTTATCTGAGAAACAATCTGCTCATAAATTGGTTTCGGACTGGAATTACTTAAAATAATCTCCACTTCATCACCTCTCTTGTAATATCTGTACTTATCTTATAGGTACAGTATATCTCATTCTGTATTTACTGTCAATATTCAATATATACAGTTTTTGTAAAAAAACACACCGGAAAGATTTTTTCTCTCCAGTGTGATGCTCTTAACGCATGATTCTACACAAGTTGTCTTCGATTCGAAGCAGTTGATTGTATTTTGCCACACGTTCTGATCGGCACGGTGCCCCGGTCTTGATCTGCCCCGTGTGAAATGCCACAGCCAGATCTGCAATCGTTGTATCTTCTGTTTCCCCGGAACGATGGGACATAATAGTTCGATACCCTGCCTGATGCGCCAACTCGATTGCTCTTGCCGCCTCCGTCAGCGTTCCGATCTGATTAACCTTGATCAACACAGAATTGGCTGCTTTTCTTACAATTCCCTGTGCAACTCTCTCCGGGTTGGTCACAAACAGATCATCTCCCACAAGCTGTACTTTTTCTCCGATTCTTGCTGTCAGTCTGCTCCATCCATCCCAATCCTCTTCATCCAGAGGATCTTCAATCGAATAAATCGGATAGTCCAGGATCAGTTTTTCATAATACTCCATCATCTCTTCCGATGTTCGTGCAACTTTTTTTCCAGTACTTTTGCTTTCTCCCACAAAATAATACTTCTGTTCTTTCTCCCGGTACAATTCCGAAGATGCCACATCCAGAGCAATCCCCAGATCCTTGCCCGGCTTGTATCCTGCCTGCTGTGCTGCCTCAAGCAAAAATTCGATGGCCTCTCTGGAATCTCTCAATTCCGGTGCAAAACCACCTTCGTCACCGACAGCTGTTGTAAGCCCCTTCTGCTTCAAAAGTGTTCGAAGTACATGATAAATTTCAGTTCCCATACGTAACCGCTCTTTAAAACTCTCCGGCCCGTATGGAACCAGCATAAATTCCTGGATATCCAAGGTATTATCTGCATGCACCCCACCGTTTAACACATTCATCATCGGGACCGGCATCACCTTTTCTCCTACATTTCCAAGATACATATAGAGTGGAATCCCAAGTGCTGCAGCGGCTGTCCTGGCCGCAGCCAATGAAACTCCCAAAATCGCATTTGCCCCCAGATTGTGTTTATCTCTGCTGCCATCAAGTTTCTTTAAAATATGATCTATTTCCGTCTGCTCCAGCACATTTTTTCCAATCAGTGCTCCTGCGATTTCTTCATTGACATGCCGTACCGCCTGTTCTACCCCTTTTCCTCCATAACGCTTCTCCTGATCTCGAAGCTCCACTGCTTCATATTTTCCTGTCGACGCTCCGGACGGCACTGCGGAACGCCCTACGATCCGTTCCCCGGCCAGTATCTCTACTTCTACCGTAGGATTCCCCCGGGAGTCTAGAATTTCTCTTGCGTAAATATCCTGAATCGGTAACTCCTGATACATGTTTTCACCCTCCTTGTTGAAAGTTAGTATTTCCAATAATCCCATGATAATTCGTTGACTTTTGAGAAAGCACAAGCTACAATCTTCTTATCTTATTTGGGGGTATTCGACATGAAAAGTAAACTACGACACTTTTTCCTGCTGACCTTCAGTACACTGGTGATGGCTGCAGGAACATACTTTTTTAAATTTCCAAATCATTTTACATTTGGCGGAATCACAGGTCTTGCAGTTCTCATTGCGAAAACAGGCCTCATGTCTGCAGGAGATTTTAACTTTATCACGAACATGATCCTTTTGGTCATCGGATTTTTTATCCTTGGCAAAAAATTTGCCGCAAAAACTGCCTACTGCAGCGTTCTTTTATCTGTTTCCCTGTCTGCATTGGAACGGATTTATCCAATGCATGCCCCGCTGACCGATCAGCCCATGCTGGAGCTTTGTTTTGCCATCGCTCTTCCTTCTCTTGGTTCTGCGATTTTATTCAACATCGGCTCTTCCAGCGGAGGTACAGATATCATTGCCATGATCCTGAAAAAATATTCCAGTGTAGATATCGGACATGCACTTTTGATCACCGATGTGATGATCACCGTTGCCGGCTGCTTTATGTTTGACATTGCGACCGGACTCTATTCCTTCCTCGGACTTGCGATCCGTTCGTTTATGATTGATACCTTTATCGAAAGTTTCAATCTTTCCAAATACTTCAATGTAGTATGCGACAATCCAAAGCCGATCTGCAACTTCATCGTGCAGGAATTAAACCGAAGTGCCACAGTCTGCCATGCACAGGGTGCATTTTCCGGAAAAGATAAATATATCATTTTTACGGCACTGAACCGCCCACAGGCTGTCCGGCTCCGTAACTATATCAAAGACGAGGAGCCCTCTGCTTTTATTCTGATTTCGAACACAAGTGAGATTATCGGAAAAGGCTTCCACAACGTCTGAATATTCTATAAAAACAGGAGAGAGAAACACTATGAAACATCTGGTCATTGCAGAAAAACCTTCTGTGGGCAGAGATATTGCCCGGGTTTTGCACTGCAATAAAAAAACAAATACTTATATAGAAGGAACGGATTATATCGTTACCTGGGCACTTGGACATCTGGTCACACTGGCCGATCCCGAACAGTACGGCGAGCAGTACAAGACCTGGAATATGGATACCCTTCCCATGCTTCCCGAACACTGGAAACTGGTGGTCATCAAACAGACCGGACGACAGTTCCACGCTGTCAAAGACCTCATCTTTCGAAAGGATGTCTCGGATATCATCATTGCAACCGATGCCGGAAGAGAAGGGGAACTTGTAGCACGCTGGATTCTTGACAAAGCAGGCAATCAAAAGCCACTGAAGAGACTCTGGATCTCTTCCGTTACAGACAAAGCCATCCGGGAAGGCTTTCAGAATCTTCGCCCCGGCAGATCCTATGAACCGCTGTACCATGCCGCTGTTGCCAGAGCACAGTCTGACTGGGTTGTCGGGATCAATGCCACCCGTGCTCTGACCTGCAAATACAACGCACAGCTTTCCTGCGGGCGTGTTCAGACGCCGACGCTTGCCATGATTGCCGCCAGAGAGGAGGAAATCCGCTCATTCAAACCCGTTCCTTATTACGGGCTGAAAGCCACCGTCGGTGGAATCACATTTACATGGGCAGATACGAAATCCGGTTCTTCCCGTTCCTTTGACAAAGACCGCATCCAGGCGATCAAACAGACTGCCGCTACGTCACTGCTTGTTACAGATGTACACAAAAAGCTGAAAAAGACATTTGCGCCTGCACTGTATGACCTGACTGCACTTCAACGGGAGGCCAACCAGAAATTTGGATTTTCCGCAAAGCAGACCCTCAATATCATGCAGAGACTTTACGAGAATCACAAAGTGCTTACCTACCCTCGTACGGATTCCCGTTATCTCACCACCGATATTGTACCGACGTTAAAGGAGCGATTAAAATCCTGCGCCGTCGGACCTTACAGCAAGATCGCCGGACGGCTTTCCATACAGCACCTTACGGCAAATAAATCTTTTGTCAATGACAGCAAAGTTTCGGATCACCATGCGATCATTCCAACAGAACAGTTTGTACAGCTTGATCATATGAGCAATGAAGAACGCAAAATTTACGATCTGGTCGTACGCCGGTTTCTGGCAGTTCTCTCTCCGGCCTGTGAGTATGAAGAGACTTCTATCAGCGGTACCATCGGAGAAGAACGCTTCAGCGCCAAAGGGAATTTCATCCAGTCTGCCGGGTGGAGAGAAGTTTACGAATCCGGCTACACAGATGGAGAGGAGGAAGAAGAACAGACTGCCTTTTCCCAGATTTCTCTGCCGGATTTGAAAAAAGGGGAGACACTTCCTGTCACCGCACTCACCATTACGGAAGGCAAGACCAAACCACCTGCTTATTTCACGGAAGGTACTCTGATCGCCGCCATGGAAAATCCCGTCAAATATCTCCGTCATAAAGATCAAGACGTGGTCAAAACACTTGGAGAAACCGGCGGACTCGGTACCGTTGCCACCAGAGCAGACATCATTGAAAAATTATTCAACAGTTTCCTCATGGAGAAAAAGGGAAATGAGATTCATATCACCTCCAAAGGAAAACAACTGCTCTCCCTCGTTCCTTCTGATTTAAAGAGTCCGGAACTGACTGCTTCCTGGGAGATGCGCCTGCAGGCAATTGCAAAAGGAAAAGAATCCGACAAAGCCTTTATGAGAGAGATCGAACATTACACCAAAGCGCTCATTCAGGAGATCAAATCTGCAGACGGTACCTTCCGTCACGATAACATGACCCGCACCAAATGTCCAAAATGTGGAAAATTCATGCTTGAGGTCAACGGAAAACACGGGAAAATGCTCGTCTGCCAAGATCGGGAGTGCGGACACAAAGAAACCATCTCCCGCCATACCAATGCCCGCTGCCCGGTATGTCATAAGAAAATGGACCTGGTAGGAAAAGGAGACGGCCAGCGATTTGTATGCACCTGCGGACACAAAGAAAAGCTGAGCTCCTTTGAAGATCGAAAGAAAAAGGAAGGAAAAGGCGCCAGCAAAAAAGATGTGAATAATTATTTGCGGAAACAGGCAAAAGAGGCAAAAGAGCCGATCAACAATGCCTTTGCGGAAGCTTTTTCGAAAATACAGCTATAAAATCATCTGCACATAAAAAAAGACGGTTGTGATCTGGACATTGAACTGCTCCCAGACACAACCGTCTTTCATTTTTATAAAATTAGTGGAAGAAATGATCTCCAATCTGGATTCCATAATTCCCATTCCCAAAATACAGACAGTCTCCGATCGGATTGACTCCTGCCATCGCATCTGCCGCTGCCTGCATAGTCGTCTGCGTATATCCCGCTGAACTGCGAACAATATCCAACCAGCCTGTCATCGCCGGTCCGAACTGTCCGGACTGATAGATCACCTCAGAAATACTGTTCGGATACGCTCCGCTTCTGACACGGTTCATGATCACCGCTCCCACTGCAACCTGTCCTTCATAAGGCTGATTTCCTGCCTCACAGAAGATGATCGATGCCAGAAGTTTCTGATCTTCTGCCGCGATCTGTGCCCGTGCTGCTTCTTCTGCTGCTTTTCGTTCCGCCTCTTCCCGGGCTTTTCGCTTTGCTTCTGCTTCTGCCTTCTCTCTGGCTTCCTGCGCTTTCTTTGCTTCTGCTTTGGTAAGTTCCACTGCCTCTGCCGGAATATTCTCTACTACCGCAGCCACAGTCCTTACTCCTGTTGTATATGTTGTATCATGTTCCTGAATCATCTCTGAACCTGAAGCAGACGCCTGACTTGTAAATCCTGCTGCAAACAACAGCGCTGTTGTCCATACAGTAAGTACTATCATCCATCGTTTTCTCTGTTTCATAAATAAATAACCTCCTGATTATTGCAATATTATTACGTAGTTCTTGTAAATTATATGAACCACTTTTCATAATTATTACAAATATTACAAAAATGTTACGTTTGGTATTCTAATATAAAACAAAGAGACTGTCAACTGGTAATTTTTTCTTCATATCGCCTGCACTGGGCTGATCACCGAAATTGTTTTGGTGTCAGTCCTGTATATTTTTTAAACACCTTTGAAAAATAACTCTGATCTTCAAATCCTACCGCAACCGCAATATCAATAATGGAAAACTCTGTATTGCTCAAAAGCCTCTTACTTTCCTCGATCCGTACCATATTCAGATACTCTTTAAACGAAGAACCCGTTGATTTTTTGAATAAACTGGAAAAATAAGACGGATGCAAATGTACATATTCTGCCACTTCTTCCAAGGTAAGTGCGGTATTAAAATGATCATATATGTATAACAGCGCACGCTTGATCACTTCATTATTTTTAGTAGGATTATAATGAAACATACTTTCTGTGAACGTTTCTACAATTTCCTGCAGCTTATAGCAAAGTGTGTCCATTGTATGAATGGACTGGATGTTCTGCAGAAAATGATTGTTCAGTTTTAAAATACTATCTGTTGGAGCTCCCCGCTCAATTGCCGTTCTCGACAACAGAGAGCAAAGCTCAATTGCCCTTGATTTTACAATTTCCAGACTGCTTCCCTGAGAAAATAAAACATATCCCAACAAGTCGTTCAAAGTCGCATATGCCGCACGCACATCTCCTTTCTGCACCTGATTGATCAATTCTTTTTCTTTTTCATATGGATATGTCGTATTCTTTAAGTTTTCTGCTTTATACCTCTGGATGGATTCATTGATCCGCGACTGCTGCAGTAATTTTTCATTATTTTTCAGGAGTTCTTTTTTACTGTCGGCGATCAGATTCGAAAACAGATAATACAATAAATGGCTCACATGGTTGACCAGAGACGGTGCGATAATCGGGATACTTTCTGTCTCATCATACAACTCCAGCGCGTCCTCTGTAGATATCTCATATTTTTTTGTAAGATCCGAGATCAAAATAGAATCTGGATCATCCATCAGAAATGGACCTACAAGTATGGAACCCAGAAATACTTTCTTGCTGATCAATGGATACACAATATGATTTAAGTCTGCATGACAGGCAAATATGTATGGTTCTCCCAGGTCAATTGCTTTTTTACTTGCCGAAATATGCATCTTTTCACAGGTATCATATACGGGCAGATGCTTCTGAAACAATTGGCAGAACTTCGGTGAGTCGCCCTCTGAAACCAGAGTTTTCCCATTTTCATTGATAATCTGTATCGGTAATTTTACACAGGCATGAAAGGTAACTGCCATAGAATGTAATGTTTCCTCCGACACAAATGTATACAATAACGGCTTCATGAATCTCCTCCTGGAACTATAAGTTTCTAAATCTTGTATTCATCATAACATACTTTTGGTAAAAATAGCAAAAAGGAAACAAAAGAAAGAAATATATTTATAATAATCTTAAAAAAATACCAAAATTTATTTTTCTGATCAGTATAATAAAAGACAAATGAAAGAAATAAATAGGAGGAATTAACATGGAATTAGTTCAGGAAATTTCAGAATTTCTGCAAAAGGGACGTGCAAAAAACGTAAAAGCACTCGTACAACAGGCAATCGATGAAGAAGTTGACCCAAAAGTCATTTTAAACGAAGGATTACTCAGCGGAATGTCCATCATCGGTGCAAAATTTAAAAACAATGAGGTGTTTGTTCCAGAAGTTCTTGTTGCAGCTCGAGCAATGAATGCCGGCCTTACAATCCTGGAGCCAAAACTGATTGAGATTGGAAATGAACCTGTCGGAACAGCTGTCGTAGGAACAGTACAGGGAGACTTACACGATATCGGTAAAAACCTCGTTGTAATGATGTTAAAAGGTGCAGGTTTTGAAATCCATGACCTTGGTGTCGATGTAGAACCAGCTGCCTTTATTGACAAAGCAGAAGAAGTTGAAGCAGATATTATCTGTATGTCAGCACTTCTTACAACAACAATGCCAAAAATGCAGGATTGTATAGACTTACTGAAAGAGAGAGATCTGCGTGATAAATATGTTGTCATGGTAGGAGGTGCTCCGGTAAATCAGAGCTTCTGCGATCAGATCGGTGCAGATTACTACACACCGGATGCAGCAACTTGCGCAGATGTAGCAAAAACAGCCGTTACTGAAAAATAATCCCTTTTTCGGGATACACAACAAAATACTGTGAAAAATGGAAACCAGTGCGATTCTGGTACAGGCTTACCCCTACTGTAAACAGGGACGAAAAATCAGAACCATTGTCAATATGACGAGAAGGGATTTGGAGGATGAACTGTGAGTCAGGATACTTTGATCAGCTTTAAGACAGCTCTGCCTTGGGTGGGAGACAGACTGTAATCAACAGACAGAACGAACCGGAAACTCTTTTTTCATAAAAAGGGTTTATTTTATTATAAAGAGAAAGTAGAAGCGAATGGAAAGAATGAAACGAACGAATTTTAATATAGAAATATCAATCGAGAATGTGCTTCGATTTCTGGATGTTACAAAACCAAGCGATTTGTATGACGAAATATTAGAAGAATTAGAAGAATTGTTGCCGGTTGCACAGGAGAAGATCAAACCGGTTGCACTGTTGAATTTTGGAAGTCTGAACGAACATTCTGTGACACGCAACGGAAAAATCATCACCGATGTCTTATACGGCATCTGCTCCATTGGAAAAGAAATGGGAAAATGGAGTTCCCAGTTCTTTGCAGAAGGTGATTATCTCAAAGGAATGCTTGTAGATGCCATTTCTGATGATTACCTGTTCCAGATGGATCAGCAGTTGGAACACACCGCGATTGAACTGTGTAAAAAAAGTGGGAAAGGAATCCTCGGAAGAGCCGAAGCACCGAAAGATGTTCCTATGAGTGTCCAAAAAGAAGCATATCTTGCAACTAATGCTCACACAGAGGGAATCGGAATCAAAGAAAGCTATATGTACGATCCGGTAAAAACACTTTGTCTCGTCTATCTCCTGGATGAAAAGTCAACCCGTTTTGCTGCGGGACATGATTGTGCTCACTGTGATCATTTTGCCTGCAAAAACAGACAGGAGAACAAAGTGGCTGTCACGGTATGCACCGGAAATGAAGAACGAATCCTTCAGGCAAAACAATCGGAATTCCTCCTTTCCGTACTGCAGAAACATGAGATCTTCCTTCCTGCCATCTGTTCCGGGCGCGGAACCTGTGGAAAATGCAAGGTACAGGTGACAAAAGGAGCCGATGCACCATCTGCAGAAGAACGGAATTATTTTTCAGCAGAAGAACTGGAGAACGGTTGGCGGCTCGCATGCTGTATGCGTCTTTCCCACGACTGTGTCGTTTCTCTGAAGACCGACGAGGAAAACATCTATGTTGTGGCTGATACACAAAAATCACCTGTCGATCATCCCGTATCGAATGATTCCTCCTATTCTGTCGCAGTGGATATCGGAACAACGACGATTGCCATGCAGCTGGTTGACACATCACATCAGCTGATCGCTGACACCTATACCGCGATCAATCGTCAGAGAGCTTTTGGTGCAGATGTGATCAGCCGGATCGATGCATCAAATTGCGGAAAAAAGAAAGCATTGAAACAGAGTATTCAAAAAAGCCTGTTAGAAGGCATCCAGGCACTGACTCAAAACGGCTCCCTTTCGATTGAACAGATTACCATTGCCGCAAATACAACAATGGTTCATCTTTTGATGGGATATTCCTGTGAAACATTAGGGGTATATCCATTTACACCGGTCAATCTCGACACCATTCATACCACTGCAAAAGAACTCCTCTCCGATGAGATACCAGATTGTCCGGTCACGATTTTACCTGGAATTTCAACGTATGTAGGCGGAGATATCGTATCCGGTTTATATGCACTTGACTTTCATAAAAAGGATCGTGTATCCATACTGATCGACCTTGGAACCAATGGAGAAATGGCGATTGGAAATAAAGACAGACTCCTGGTGTCATCAACTGCTGCAGGACCGGCATTTGAAGGGGGAAATATTGTATGCGGAACCGGAAGTATTCCCGGGGCAATCTGCAGCGTATCCATTGATGACTCCCTTCATGCGCATGTCAAAACCATCGCCGGGAAAACTCCTTTCGGAATCTGCGGCACCGGAGTGATTGAAAGTACCTGCGAACTTCTGAATGCAGAACTGATCGATGAAACCGGCCTGTTGGATGAGGACTATTTTGAAACCGGATTTCCACTGGCTTTGGAAGAAAAAATTTACTTCTATCAAAAAGACATACGGGAGATCCAGCTTGCAAAGTCTGCAATACGTGCCGGACTGGAAACTCTGCGTCTGAAATATAATATTCCTTACGAAGAGATTGAGCATATTTATATTGCCGGTGGGTTTGGATACAAACTGAATATCCAAAAAGCTGTCAAAATCGGACTTTTCCCAGAAGAATGCAAAGACAAGATTATCGCCGTCGGAAACAGCTCGCTCAATGGTGCGGTAAAAAGTCTCTGGACATCCGATTCCCAGTCAACATGGATAGAACTCATAGATCATTCCGCTGAAGTTGAACTGTCTGCAGACAAAGATTTTCAGGAGTTCTATATGGAACATATGCTGTTTCCCTCGGAATAAAAATTTGTAAAAAGCACAATTTTTTCTTAAAATATAACCAAAAATCCGAAATATATACAAGAATAAATGGGTAAAAATGTTATACTTGGAACAAATTAAGTATTTCAGGAGGCACTATCTATGAAAATGAATATGAAGCAATGGGTTGCAGAAACAATCCGTTCCGAAAAGAAAAAAGCAGCTCCGATTTTATCTTTCCCCGGAATCCAGATGATCGGACATACCGTTGATGAATTAGTACGTGATGGACATTTGCAGGCTTTATGTATGGAGGCAATCGCCAAAAGATTTCCGACCGGCGCAGCCTTCAGTCTGATGGATCTTTCTGTAGAAGCAGAAGCTTTCGGAAGCCCGGTCTGCTACAGTGAAGACGAAGTTCCGACTGTAACAGCAGCGCTGATCCATGACGAAACCGAAGCCGAAAATCTGGTTGTTCCGGAAGTGGGAGCCGGACGTACCAAAGAATGTATCAAAGGAATCAAAGAAGCCACCGAATTGATCACTGACAGACCAGTATTAGCTGGAATCATCGGACCATTCTCTCTTGCAGGAAGACTGCTTGATATGACAGAAATCATGATCTTATGTTACGAAGATCCAGAGCTGGTAGAAACCGTACTGGAAAAGACAACTGCTTTTTTGATCCAGTATGCACTCGCATTCAAAGAGGCCGGTGCAAACGGAATTGCAATTGCAGAGCCTGCAGCGGGGCTTCTTTCCCCATCTCTGATCAAAGAATTTTCTACACCATATGTTCAGAAAATCCGGGATGCTGTAGAAGACGATTATTTTCTGGTCATGTACCACAACTGTGGAAATGTTGTTCCACTTCTGGATAATATCAATGAGATCCAGGTAGGAGCTTACAGCGTCGGAAATGCCATTGATGTGGAAGATGCATTAAAGAACCTTCCGGAAGATGCCGTTGTCATCGGCAATATCGATCCTGCCGGAACATTCCGAAATGGAACTCCTGAAAAAATACGCCAGGAAACTCTGGAACTTCTGGAACGTTGTGGAAAATATCCAAACTTTGTCATCGCCAGCGGATGCGATATTCCTCCGATGACTCCACTGGAAAATATTCAGGCATTTTTTGATGCCGTAGATGCATTTTATCAAAACTGATTTTCTGCGTCCTTATATTCATCTTACTTGACAAAACCATGATGTACCCTTATGATTTCAAATGAAAAATAAGAATGCAGAAAGGATAAAAACATGAAGAAAAAAAGCGGACTGATTGCAGGAATTGTCATCTTGATCCTGCTGTGCATTGGAGCCGGGGTTTTATACCAGAAAATGAAACCTGCTGCCAGTGACGGAGAAAAACATATTACGGTGACCGTCATCCACGGAGACCAGACAGAGAATGTCTTCGAATTTGACACAGATGCCAAATATCTGGGAGAGGTTTTAGAAAGCGAAAATCTCGTGGACGGTGAGTCTGGAGAATATGGTCTGTTTATTACAACTGTGGATGAAGAAACAGCGGATGATTCCAAACAACAATGGTGGTGTATCACAAAAGGCGGAGAACAGGTCAACACTTCCGCAGATCAGACACCCGTTTCTGACGGAGATGCATTTGAGCTTACATTGAAAGAAGGATATTGATGAAAACACGGGAAATTGTAATATACGGTATCCTGAGCGCAGTCCTTCTGGCTGCTCAGGTTTCCCTTGGTTTCCTGCCCAATATTGAGATCGTCACCCTTTTGATCCTTGTGTATACACTTGTGTTTCGAAAGAAAGTATTCTTCATCATTTACATCTTTGTTTTTCTGGAAGGTCTGATCTATGGATTTGGACTCTGGTGGATAAACTACCTGTATGTCTGGAGCATACAGGCACTCATCACTCTCCTTTTCCGGAAAAATGATTCCGTATGGTTCTGGAGTATCCTCTCCGGGATCTATGGTATTACATTCGGAGCACTCTGTACCATCCCCTACTTTGCAATCGGCGGGATTTCCGGTGCATTTGCATACTGGACATCAGGACTTCTATTCGATATCATACACTGTATCAGCAATTTCATTGTATGTCTCGTATTGTTCAAACCGATCCGCTATGTTTTGGAGAAATGTATACAGCAGGTCAAATGATATTTCACACATAACAAAGAGAGCAGCTGTCAGCTGAGGTGACCCCTCAAAGTTAGACTTTCACGAGACGACTTCGGTCGTCTCGTTTT
>ERZ1106969.1157-NODE-1157-length-20188-cov-3.617692_pt1 | contig 20188 bp, 21 predicted proteins | sample MGYA00403685_ERZ1106969 | MGnify/ENA primary metagenome ERZ1106969 (study PRJEB35170, sample SAMEA104062416) | human gut metagenome | biome: human gut; feature: human-associated habitat; material: faeces | place: Denmark | collected 2012-05-18 ... | reverse complement strand
CCTATTGTAAAACGCCGCCTTGTTTTTTGGGATGGCGTTGTTGGTAAGGTTGGCAGCTCTTTTTTCGGTATGCTCTTGTAAATGGAGGGATTACTATATTAAAATCAACTAATACAGTCTGAGCAGAGCGTCTATCTTTTGTCCTTGACACCGCCGTGTCCTAAAAAGGGCAACTTTAACACACCCTCCGTACTCTAATTTTTCAAAAAGAAAACGGTGGCTTTAATTTATCAAAGCCACCGACTAACTGGCTATCCCTTAGTCGCCAGCGTTTGATAGTTATTTAGTTCATGTTCACCCATTCTAAAATTTCGTTCTTGACTTCATCTAAAATGTTCTGCCCGGTCATACTGTCCTCATTTTGACCTATTAAAGTGCAGTTTAGCGTACACACGTTTTGAAATGTGCTTATAGATAATTGAAAATCAGGTGGTAATCGGTACGCCCCCGTTGTATAGCAGCTTTTAATTTTGCAGCCCTCAAAGAACAGTTTTGTATGATTTATTCTTCCGAAGTTCGTATAAGAAACAGGGAATAATCGGTAAGCCCATTTAATAATCTGTGCCATAACAGGGGGCGGTATTTTGTGAAACAAATAGTCTAACGGGCGTATACCCACAAAACAACGATAACGTGATTTTTGCAGTTGCATTTCTATATGAACTTGCAATAAGGTTTCGTGGAAAGAGTGCTGCGGCTTAATTTCAACAACTATCTTTCTATAAATACCCGTCATGTTTGCTATGCTCAATTTATCCGACATAGACGAAAATCCACGCAAGTCTGCCGGACAGGGAATAACAATGGTATGTATCTTATGCAAACGGGATATTACACGGGCATAAGCTGTAATAAATATGTCATTGAGCGTTACATTTTGTTTTTTACTTTTGCTATAAAGAACTGAAAAGTCTTTAGGGCCAATACGGCTACGCAAACAGAAATACAGTTTCCCGTTGCTGTCCGCCCTTAAAGGTGGAACGGTAATGTGCCGTTGTCGCCATGTCTGTTCCGTTGGTCGCCCAATATGGACATTCCTCAAAACAGGCGAAATATCTCTGCTATTCTCCAATGGAAAAGAGGGTGGCTGTCCGTTATAAAGGGAAGCCAACAAGTATAGATATTGCAAAAACCCCTCGCCGTCAGTCAGAATGTGGCTCATGCCGATTGTTATTTCATTTTCATCACCATTCATCACAATTTGCAACTGTGGTTTTTTGCCTAAATCCCATTGTAGCAGGACAGAGGCGCGGCTAATGATATCGTCCACGGTAAAGCCTTTATCAATAAAGCGTCCTCTTGTAAAATCGTAGGTGTAGAGGATTTCCGGCACATATTGACAGGATTGGGCGATAGCAGACCGCAAACGGCTTATATCTAAATTTCCCTCAACTTGCAACAGTGTACAAAGGGATACATATAAAAAAACAAAATAATGGACTGCCAACCTACTGAAAAACCGCTCTTTCACAACGAAGGGCGGTTTTTTCATGGGCGCAGGGAAAGGAGGCAACCCAACTACCGGGGCTTGACAAGAGAGGTCAAGCCCTTTTTTCATGCCAGAAAACCAAGAAGGAGGTATTGCGAATGGCCGATGAAAAATCGAAAAAGCTGACTGGCGCAGACGGTCCAGGCAAAGACCTGGCACAGCCCGAGGCGGGCGGTTCCCCCGCTCCGGGAAAGGAGCAGAAAACGCCCGAAGCCGCCGCACCGGAAAAAACGGTAAAGGGGCCGGAAAAGGCCGCTCCGCAACAAGCGGCAAAGGAACCGGAAAAGGCCACCCCGGAAAAAGCGACGAAAGAGCCGGAAAAGACCGCTCCGCAAAAGGCAGCAAAGGAACCAGAAAAGCCTGCCCCGGAAAAGGAGGCGAAGGAGCCGGAAAAGGCCGCCCCGGCGAAGGAAGAAAAGAAACCGGAGATTCCCAAAGAGCAGAAGGTGGAGGCCCCGGAAGGTAAGGAGGCTCCCAACGTGTCCTTCTACAACTTCTCCGAGATCATGGCGGGGAAGAAGGGGGCGCAGAAAGGCCCTCCCGGGCAGGACGGGAAAGCACCCGGCAAAGCGGCTCCCACTTCTCCCGAAAAAGAAACCGCCAAAGGGACGAAAGAGGCAGCCCCAAAGCAGAAGGAGGAAAAGGGGACGGAACCGCCGAAGCGGAAGGGCCGCCCTCCCAAAGAGGCAAAGGACAAGGCGGCTCCCACGAAGAAGGAGCCTGCGGCAAAGAAGGAAAAGGCGGGGCAGAAAACAGCCGCGGCCACGAAAAAGGAGAAATCCCCACCGGCTGGAAAGGAAGCCAGGGCAGAGAAAACGTCCCGGCCCCAGGAACCGGCAAAGACACCGCCGGGAGCGGACGGGCAGGCGCCACAGACAAAATCCCCCGTACAGGCCGGACCGGCACAGCCCCAGGAGGCGCCCCGGCGCGGTGACGAGCAGATCGTCTACCTGAAGCTGTCCGAGCTCCACGCCTTCAAGGACCACCCCTTCCAGGTCCGCAATGACGAAGAAATGAAGGCAATGGTCTCCAGCGTGAAGGACAAGGGCGTGACCCAGCCGGCCATCGTCCGGCCACGGGAGGACGGCGGCTATGAGATTGTCTCCGGCCACCGCCGCCAGAAGGCCAGCGAGCTTGCAGGCTACGCGGACATGCCGTGCATCATCCGCAACCTGACGGACGAGCAGGCCATCACGCAGATGGTGGAGGACAACACCAACCAGCGTGAGAACATCCTCCCCAGCGAACGGGCCAAAGCCCTGAAAATGCAGCTTGAGGCCATCAAGCACCAGGGGGCGAAGAACTTCACTTCGGGCCAGCTTGACCCGAAGGACGCCGGGCGGCGGTCAAACGAAGTGGTGGCCGAGCGCAACAAGATGACCGTGAAGCAGGTCCAGCGCTATATCAAGCTCAATGACCTTGTGCCGGATTTACAGAAGATGATGGACGAGGGGCGCATCAAGTTCACCCCCGCCGTGGAGATGGCCTACATCAAGCCCAGGAACCAGAACTATATCGCCGTCGCCATTGAGAGCCAGCAGTCCAGCCCCTCGCTCTCCCAGGCCCAGCGGATGAGGGAGCTTGACCAGAAAGGAATCCTCAACGGGGACGTGATCGACGGGATAATGATGGAGGATAAGAAGGAGGTAGACAAAGTGATACTGACAGGAGCGGAACTTGGAAAATATTTCGGGAAGGAGACCACCCCGAGGGAAATGAAGGACCAGATCATCAGGCTTCTGGACGGCTGGAAGGACCAGCAGAAGGAAGCGGCGAAGCCGGAGAAAAAGAAGGCCCAGCCGGAGAAATAGGGGCCGCTTCGGGCCAACCTGGCCCGAGGCCGTAACCGGGCCGGGCTGCGGATACCGGCCATTTCAGAAACAGAAACGGAGGGAAAAAGATTGAAACGACCTTTAGCATACATCACCGCCGCATGGTGCGGCGAGCCTGACACGGACATGGAAATGGGCACCCGCTACAGCCGCATGGCATATGAGGCGGGCTTCTCCCCCGTCTGCCCCGTCCTCTACATGCCGCTGTTCCTCAACGACAGCATCCCCGAAGAACACAAGGCCGGGATTGACATGCGCCGGGACCTGCTCCGGCGCTCCCATGTGCTTGTGGTCTGCGGCGGGGACGTGGACGAGGACGTGAAGAACGACATAGCAGTGGCCGGGCGGCTGGGGATTGCCGCCACCACCCTTGACGGAATCCTGGCCGTGAAAGGGCTGGGGAAGGATGGCGGCGGACATTAGGCTGGGGAGCCTCTTTGACGGGATAGGGGTGTTCCCCCTTGCGGCCTCACGATGCGGCATACGTCCGGTGTGGGCCAGCGAGATTGAGAAGGCCCCGGTCTCCATCACAAGGAGGCACTTCCCGGACATGCTGCACCTGGGGGACATCACGGAGCTGGACGGGGGAAAGATACCTCCCGTCCATGTGATAACCTTCGGCTCCCCCTGCCAGAACCTTTCCCTTATGGGGAACCGCAAGGGCCTTGACGGGGCGAAGTCCAGCCTCTTCTACCAGGCCATGCGTATCATACAGGAAATGAGGGATGCGACAAGACATGTATATCCAGTTATCGCTGTTTGGGAAAACGTCATGGGAGCGTTTTCTACAAATGACCGGATGGATTTTAGAGCCGTCCTATCCTCCTTCACGGGCGCCGAGGTTCCAATGCCTCCTTCTGGAAGATGGGCGGGGGCCGGAATGGTGCGAGGGGGAACGCCTGACCTGTGCTGGCGGCTCATGGACGCCCAGTATTGGGCAGGAGCCAGGAGGCTGGCGAGAAGGCAGCGGATTTTCATCGTGGCGGATTTTGGAGGGAGGCGTGCCGGAGACATATTATTTAAGCCCCGTCCACTGCTCCCGCTTCCTGAACCTTGCGGACCGGGCGGGCTGCCCTCCCCCGGCGGAGATAGAACGCCTTTTATTGAAGCAGGGGGGCGCGTACCCGTCGTCCGGCCCTTCCAGTGCTTCCGTATGCGGGGAGCGTCCAAAAGGAAGGAGCAGGCGGCCTTCCAGAACAGCTTCGGACTGCCAGCTGACCCTTTTCCCACTCTCTTAGCCAGCGACCTGACGCCCTTTGCCTTCTGGTTCGAGGACGACCCGGGAGGCGGCTGCGTGCGTTTCCTGACGGAACGGGAAAGCGAGCGCCTCATGGGGCTCCCGGAGGGCTGGACGGCATACGGGGCAGACGGCGGGGAAATACGGCCTTCTGCCCGGTACAAGGCGCTGGGGAACTCCATCGCCCTCCCCTGCGCCGACTACATCATGGCCGGGATTTATGAAGCCCTGGCCGGAAAGGAGGAAACGCGCGGAAATGTTTGAAGCCTATGTGACGAACCCCGGTCTTTACCCGGAGCTTGGCGTGGAGGTTGGGGAGACCCTGAAATTCCCCACCACCACGGAGGAAGTGCAGGCCTTATTCTCCCGGATTGGCATAGACGGGGAACGGTATGGGGAATATTTCATCACCAGCTATGACAGCGACGTGCTGGGGCTGTATGACTGCCTGGACGAGTACGCTGGCCTGGACGAGCTCAACTATCTGGCGCATGTGCTGGAGGAAGTGCAGGAACAGGGAGAAATGGAGAAATTTGAGGCCGCAATGGCCTTTGGGGAGCATACGGACGGGGTCGGGGATTTAATCAACCTGGCACAGAACCTGGACTGCTATGACTTCTACCCGGGGATTGGGGATGACGAGGCCCTCGGGCGCTACTGCGTGGAGGAAATCGGCGCAATCGACATCCCCGAACATATCCGGGGCTATTTCGATTACGAAGCCTACGGGCGGGACATTGACTTGAACTCTACCGGGAACTTCGTCCCCGGCGGCTATGTGCTGCGGAACGGGGAGCCTTTCCGGGAATGCTACGCCGGGCGGGAGGACATACCGGAGGAATACCGGGTCTGCAAAGCGCCGTCCCGGAACGAAAAGGAGGAAACCCGCTCCATACTGGAAACCATCAGACAGTTCAAGGAGGCCCAGCCTGCTTCCCACAAGGACAGGGAAGGGCCTTCCCATGAGGGGCGGTAGGCTTCGGGCCAGGTTGGCCCGAGGCTCGGACCCTGTACAAAAAGGAAGGAGGTGCGCCATGCCGGGGTGACAGAGGAACAGATTGCGGAGGCGAAGCGGTGGGACTTGCTTTCCTACCTGCAAGCTTATGAGCCGGGCGAACTAAAGAAATCCGGCCCCCGGGAATACCGGACCAAGAGCCATGACAGCTTGGTGATCTCCAACGGCAAATGGCACTGGTGCAGCCGGAACGTCGGCGGGAAAACCGCCCTTGACTATCTCATAAAGGTGCGGGGGCAGGATTTCATCTCTGCTGTGGAGACGCTCTGCGGCGGGGGTGCCTCCCCTTTTCTTTCCCAGCCGGTGGACCTTCCTCCGCCAAAGCCTTTTGAACTGCCGGAACCGAACCGCTACGCCACAAAGGTCATGGGCTACCTGCAAGGCCGGGGGATTGACGGCGGAATCATCAGCCGCTGCCTGCGGGACGGCTCCCTCTATGAGAGCTTCCGCTACCACAACTGCGTATTTGTAGGCCGTGACAGGGAAAGGAAAGCCCGGTTCGCCTGCCTGCGCGGGACCTTCGGGGACTTCAAGATGGACGTGCCGGGCAGCGACAAGCGTTTCAACTTCTGCCTTGCCTCCCCTCTCCCGGACTGCCAGAAGGTGGCCGTCTTTGAGAGCGCTATTGACGCCCTCTCCGGCGCCACGCTGACAAAGCTGGCCGGGAAGGCGTGGGAGGACGCCTGCTACCTCTCCCTCGGGGGCACCTCGCCGCTGGCGCTGGTCCAGTTCTTAAAGGACCGCCCGGGAATACGGCACGTGGCACTCTGCCTTGACAATGACGGGGCCGGGAAAAGCGGGACGGAAAAGCTCATGGAAACGCTGCGCTCCGACCGGGAGCTGGCCGGGCGGATAGAGACGCTCCGGGAGGCGGCCCCGCCAAAACGGCACGGGAAGGACTATAACCAGCACCTTCTGGGGGTGCTTGCGGAGACGAAAGCAAGGAGGAAGGAAAAAAGTTTTGACAGATAATACCATACCTTATCGACATAAAGGACGGCTTCGGGCCAGGTTGGCCCGAGGCTCATTTATCCGGGCAGCCCCGAGAGGCCCTCCCCCAGTTCCAATGAATCCGGCAGAAAGGAGGAACCATGCAGGAATATGTAGAACAACAGACGGTGGCCGTCTCCGTCAAGGCGGCGAGGCTCACAAGCCGGGTACTTGCTGCCGCCCTTAAAAAGACGCTGGCGGAAATGGAGAACCAGCGCCGGGCCGCACGGACGCCCCACGGGAAACAGTCCGTCAAAAAACTGATGAACCACTACGGCACGAAAAACGCCATCAAGCTGGTGGGAGCGCCGAAGGATTTCGACCGTATCGCCAGGGAGTACCATGTGGACTACGCTTTTCACAAGACCGGGCCCGGCCAGTACCTGCTTTTCTTCAAGGCAGACCAGGCGGACGCCATCACGGCGGCCTTCTCCCGGTATACGGAAAAGGTCATGGGGCGCGGGCAGGAGAAGCCCTCCATCCTCGGGCAGCTACGGCGGCTCGTGAAGGAGCTGGCGGCAAAGCCCCGGCAGAAGGAACGGGCCAGGGAGCCCGGGAAGGAGGAACGTTGAACCGGAAAATAAAAAAATATGTGCTCCCCAACTTCCCCTACTTCATGGCCTTCTGGTTCTTCTCGAAGCTGGGGACCGCCTACCGCATGGCGCGGGGCGGGAACGCCGGGGAAAAGCTGTTCGGCATGATGGAGGCCATAGGGCCGGTATTCCAGGACTATGCCCCGGGCCTGGGTCTGTCTGACCTGGCGGTAGGCATCGCCGGGGCCGTGGGGCTTTATTTCATGGTGCAGTCCAAAATCAAGAAGGCCAGGAAATTCCGCCGTGATATGGAGTACGGTTCCGCGCGTTGGGGCGGGCCTAAAGACATCGCCCCTTTCATCGATTCCAAGTTTGAGAAAAACGTGATACTGACCGGGAGCGAGTTCCTGACCATGAACACCCGGCCGAAGATTCCGGCCAACGCCAGGAACCTGAACGCCTGCGTGATCGGCTCCTCCGGCTCCGGAAAGACAAGGTTCTGGCTCACGCCCCAGCTTTTACAGGCCCATTCCTCGTATGTGGTGGTGGACCCAAAGGGCGGGACCCTCGCCCAGTGCGGCTGTTTTCTCCAAAGGAAGAAGGGCTATAAGGTCCGGGTTTTCAACAGCATAGACTTCTCAAAGTCCATGCACTACAACCCCCTTGCCTATATCAAGACGGAGAGCGATGTTTTAAAATTCGTCAACGCCCTGATTGCCAACACCAAAGGGGAGGGCAAGGAGGGGGACCCCTTCTGGACGAAGGCGGAAACCCTCCTTTACTGCGCGCTGGTGGCCTATATCGTATTCGAGGGGCCGGAGGAAGAACGGAACATGAACACGCTGGTGGAGATGATAAACAGCATGGAGGTGCGGGAGGACGACGAATCCTTCAAGAACGCCGTGGATTACATGTTCGACGGCCTCGCCAGAAGGAGCCCCCAGCACTTCGCCGTGCGCCAGTATGCCAAATACAAGCTGGCCAGCGGCAAGACAGCGAAAAGCATACTTATTTCATGCGGCGCCAGGCTGGCTCCGTTTGACATTGCGGAGCTCCGGGAGATTATGAGCTATGACGAGCTGGGGCTGGATACTCTGGGGGATGAAAGGACGGCCCTTTTCTTCCTGATCAGTGACACCGACACCACCTACAACTTTATCGTGGCCCTTGCCTTCTCGCAGATGTTCAACCTTCTGTGCGAGCGGGCCGACAGCAGATACGGGGGCCGCCTGCCCCACCATGTACGGGTACTCTGGGACGAGGCGGCCAACACCGGGCAGGTGCCCGGGCTGGAAAAGCTGGTGGCCGTCATCCGGTCAAGGGAAGTGAGCCTGACTTTGTTCTACCAGGCCATGAGCCAGTGCAAGGCGCTTTATAAGGACAACGCCGAGACCATCATGGGGAACATGGATTCCATTGTGTTCCTCGGGGGCCGGGAGGCCTCCACCCTGAAAGACATTTCCGAGAACTGGCTGGGGAAGGCGACCATCTCCATGCAGACGGACAGCCGCACAAGGGGCCAGTCTGAAAGCTACGGGCTCAACACCCAGAGGCTGGGCCGGGAGCTCCTTACCACGAGCGAGATCACCACCATGCCCGGGGACAAATGCCTGCTACAGCTCCGGGGGCTGCCCCCGTTCTTCTCGCCAAAGTATGACCTTAAGCAGCACCCCAACTACCGCTATACAGCGGAACATGACAGCAAACGGAACGCCTTCCGCCTGGAACGCCTTATCTCCCGGCGACTGAGACTGAAGCCGCAGGAGGAATACACGGTGTACGAGGCGGACGCCTCCGACGAGGACGCTGACATCCTCAACTATGAGGACCTGGACAGCGAGGACGGTTCCGTCTGACTGACAGACGGCTTCGGGCCAACTTGGCCCGAGGCCAGCGCCGCCTGAAAGGGCGGCTTTTTGTTACCCAAAACCCATAATCATTCATCAAAACGGAGGAAAACCATATGGCATTTTTCGCAAGCGCAATCGACACTTTGAAGGTACTGGTCATGGCTATCGGCTGCGGCCTGGGCGCGTGGGGCATCGTGAACCTGCTGGAAGGCTACGGGGCGGACAACCCGGCCAGCAAAAGCCAGGGCATGAAGCAGCTCATGGCCGGCGGGGGCATCGTCCTCCTTGGCATGAACCTGATCCCGCTGCTGGCTGACTTATTCTGATTTCCCCAAAGGAGTGACCTATGCAAAGTATCTTCGACGCCATAACGGAATGGCTCAAAGCCCTTTTGGTCGAGGGTATCATGGAGAACCTCGGCGGGCTCTTCACGGGGGTGAACGAGCAGGTCGGAGAGATCGCGGCACAGGTAGGGATGACCCCGGCGGCATGGAACGCCGGGGTGTTCTCCATGATACGCCAGCTCTCCGAGACCGTCATCCTCCCCATAGCGGGGCTGGTGCTGACCTTCGTGATGACCTATGAGCTCATCCAGATGCTGGTGGACCACAACAACCTCCACAACTTCGACACCTGGATATTCTTCAAATGGATTTTCAAGACCTTCGCCGCCGTGCTGGTGCTCTCCAACACCTTCAACATCGTCATGGCGGTGTTTGACGTCTCCCAGCATGTAGTGCAGCAGTCGGCGGGGCTGATACAGGGCTCCACCGCCGTCACGCCGGAAGCCCTGGAGAACATGCAGGCCCAGCTTGAGGCAATGGAGCTTGGCCCCCTGCTGGGGATATTCCTGCAATCCTTCTTCGTGCAGTTCACCATGACGGCCCTGAATATCGTGGTGTTCGTCATTGTCTACGGGCGCATGATAGAGATTTACTTAATGACCAGCCTTGCCCCCATCCCCTTCGCCACTATCGCCAACCGGGAGGCCGGGCACATGGGGCACAACTATTTCAAGTCTCTTTTTGCCGTGGGGTTCCAGGGGATGCTGATTATGGTCTGCATGGCAATCTACGCCGTACTGGTGCAGGGTATCGCGGCGGGCGGCGACCTGATGGGGGCCATCTGGACCTGCGTGGGGTACACGGTGCTGCTGTGCTTCGTCCTCTTCAAGACCGGGAGCCTCTCGAAATCCATATGGGGAGCGCATTAAGAGACCCCGGGCCAACCTGGCCCGAAGCAGGAAAGGAGGGATGCCATGCCGGGACGGGCGCCGCGCCGCTACAAAACAGACGGGAACGGGGACACGCGCCCCGCCTTCCACGGGAAGCTCCCGGAGGAATTTAACGAGAGGGACATGCTGGCCTTCGCGGCCGACACGGACCTTCTTCTTTTCCAGAAGGTATCAAAAGAGACCCTCGCCGCTATCCATGCGGCGGGCTACGACTATCAGGGCGGGGCCGTCATACCCCGGCCCGGAAAGGAGGAAACAGACATGACGGAACAGGAAACAAAGATTCCGGCGCAGGAGGAAGCAAAAGAAGCGCCGCCTATGAAGCTGGACGTGAGCGTCCGGGCCATCCAGCCTATGGGGAACCTCTTAGGTTTCGCCAGCGTGAAGTTCAACGACTGCTTCGTGGTGGAGGACTTCAAGATATTGCAGACGGACAAGGGGCTCTATGTGGGGATGCCCAGCAAGCCCGACAAGACCAGCCGCACCGGCTACCGGGACACGGCAAAGCCTGTCACCGGGGATTTCCGGAGACAGCTGCAAGGGGCCGTCCTGGAGGCCTACTCGGCGGAGCTGGGACGGCTCCGGGCGGTGGCCGCCGCACAGGAGCAGCCCTCTATCAAGAGCCAGCTGGAGGCCGGGGCAAAGGAGGCGGCCAGAGAGAACGCCGCCCGCTCCCCGAAGAAGGAGAAGCCCACAAAGGGCGCAGAGCGGTAGGACAGGCTTCGGGCCAACCTGGCCCGAAGCGGAAAGGAGGGCTTTATGGCCTATGTGCCGGTGCCAAACGATTTGAACCGTATCAAGACCAAGCTGGCCTTCAACTTAACGAAGCGCCAGCTTATCTGTTTTTCCATAGCGGGCGGGATAGGCGTACCCTTTTACCTTCTCACCCGCTCCCATATCGGGAACAGTATCGCGCTGTTTCTGATGATCGGGCTCATGCTCCCATGCTTTCTGTTCGCCATGTACGAGAAGGACGGCCTTCCATTCGAGAAGGTGCTCCGCAACATCATCCGTACAAGGTTCCTGACGCCACGGGTGCGGCCCTACAGAACTGAAAATTTCTACGCTTTTTTGGACCGAAAGGAGGAAAAGCCGATTGCAAAGACAACCAAAGGCGAAACGGCCGGCCGCAAGGGCAGGAAAGCCTGACCGCCGGCGCGCCACAAAAAAGCCCCGGGCGGGGAAAACGTCCGGGCCCCAGACCGCCCAGCAGACCCTTCCCTACCGGGAGATGTACAAGGACGGTATCTGCCGGGTGGACGGAAGGCTTTACACAAAGAGCATGGAATACGAGGACATCAACTACCAGCTGGCGCAGGCAGACGACCAGAGCGCCATTTTTGACGGGTACTGCGCCTTCCTCAATTCCTTTGACAGCTCCCTTCCCGTCCAGCTCTCCTTCATCAACCACCGGAGCCGCCCGGGCAGCAAATACCGGGTGAACATCCCCCGGAAAACGGACAGCTACAGCGGGATGCGTGACGAGTATGTGGAGATGCTGGAAGGCCAGATCGCAAAGAGCAATAACGGCATTGTACGGACAAAGCTCATTACCTTCGGCGTCACCGCCGACAGCCCGGCGGCGGCAAAGCCCCGGCTGGAACGGGTGGAGGCCGACATTGCCGGGAACTTCAAAAAGCTGGGGGTCCAGTCAAGGCCCCTTTCCGGGCTGGAACGGCTGGAGATACTCCACGGCCAGCTCCACCCCGGCGGCACGGAACCCTTCTCCTTCACATGGGGCCAGATTCCGGCTACCGGGCTTTCCACGAAGGACTTTATCGCCCCGGAGAGCTTCGACTTCCGTATGGGCCGCCTCTTCCGCATGGGGGCCACATGGGGCGCCGCCTCCTATATGCAGATCATGGCCTCGGAGCTTTCCGACAAGCTCCTTGCGGAGCTGCTGGAAGTGGACGCGGAAATGACCATTACCATGCACATACAGACGGTGGACCAGGCGAAGGCCATCAAGACCATTAAAGGAAAGGTTTCAGACATTGACAAGATGAAGGTGGAGGAACAGAAGAAGGCGGTCCGCTCCGGCTACGACATGGACATCCTGCCCCCGGACCTTGTGACGTTCAGCCAGGACGCAAAGAACCTGCTGACCGATTTGCAGAGCCGCAATGAAAGGATGTTCCTCCTGACCTTCCTTGTGGTGAACACGGCGGCCACCCGCCGGGAGCTGGACAACGACCTTTTCACGGTCTCCGGTATCATGCAGAAATACAACTGCTCCCTGAAACGGCTGGACTTCCAGCAGGAGCAGGGGCTGATGTCAAGCCTCCCTCTCGGCCTCAACGGCATAGAGATACAGCGGGGCATGACCACCAGCTCCACGGCTATCTTCGTGCCCTTTATGACCCAGGAGCTGTGCATGGACGGGGAGGCGGTCTATTACGGCCTGAACGCCCTTTCCCACAATGTCATCATGGCAGACCGGAAGAAGCTGAAAAACCCTAACGGACTGTATCTTGGCGTGCCGGGCTCCGGGAAGTCCTTCGCCGGGAAACGGGAGCTTGTGAACGTGTTCCTCGCCACCAGCGACCGCATTATCATACTGGACCCAATGGGGGAATATTCCCCTCTGGTGCGCCAGTTCAGGGAGGACGGGCTTGTGGTGGAGATCGCGCCCAACAGCCCCCACCATATCAACCCGATGGATTTGGATGTGAGCGTGGACGACGAGGTTTCGCCCATCAGCTTAAAATGCGATTTCATCCTCTCCCTGATGGAGCTCATTGTGGGAGGCAAGGATGGGCTGCAGCCTGTGGAGCGGACCATCATTGACCGGTGCGCCCGGATGGTGTACCGGGACTTCCTCAACGACCCGGGGCATACGCCCCTCCCCACCTTGCAGGACTTCTATGACCTTCTCTGCAAGCAGACGGAGGCGGAGGCCAAACGGCTGGCGACGGCCCTTGAAATCTATGTGTCCGGCTCCCTGAACATCTTCAACCACAAGACCAACGTGGGCTACCAGGACGCCCGGGTGGTGTGCTTTGATTTGAAACGGCTGGGGGCGGGCCTCCGCACCATAGCCATGCACATCATCAACGACCTGATGAACAGCCAGGTCTCCCACAATTTCGCCCGGGGCCTCTCCACATGGTGCTACTATGACGAGTTTCATGTACTTTTGCAGGACGAACTGACTTCCAGTTATTTTGTGACCATCTGGAAGATGCTCCGCAAAAAGGGCTGCGTCCCCAGCGCCCTGACCCAGAACGTGAAGGACCTCCTTGCCTCCCGGCAGATCGAGAACATCTTCGAGAACAGCGATTTCATGGTGCTTCTCTCCCAGGCGCAGGGGGACCGGCAGATCCTGGCGAAGCAGCTGGGGATAAGCCCCCACCAGCTTTCCTATGTGACGCACAGCAATTCCGGGGAGGGGCTCTTGTTCTTCGGGAACGTGACGATCCCCTTTGTTGACCGTTTCCCCAAGAACACGAAGCTCTACTCCATTATGACCACCCGGCCCGAGGACCGGAAGGCGGAGGCCGGGAAAGAATAGTGTTGACTGATAAATAAGTTTTATACTTTGCAAAATAAGTCTTATAAATTGGCAAATAAGTTCCATAATGCCGTAGAAGTTGAGATTTTTATAAATATGTTTCATAAAAACGGCATGAAATTAAAAATAGGTTTCATACTGGAACGTGGAAAATTGCGGACGACAGGACGTTGTTGGAAAAGGCGTGTTTGCTGATACAGGTAGATATGCCTTTTCTTTATGCAAAGGTGGTGGAAGTCACATTATTATGAAACTTATTTAGCAGAAAAGGGAGTAATTAGTATTGAACTTATTTTTGAAAGGACAAATAGCAGCCAGGCTTCGGGCCAAGTTGGCCCGAGGCCGTGACCTGCCAGCGCGATACCGGAGGGTATGGGCTGGCTCTTTTCCTATCCAGAGGAAGGAGGTGCTTTTATCGCCAGACAACCAGAGGGGCCGCCGGGAAAGCGCGTGAAGCGGGGGCGGCTCCATTTTTCCGAGGAAGAAGTGGCCGGACAGTCCGGGGAAGGCACTCCGGGCCAAGTTGGCCCGAAGCCCCAGGGCACCGGGAAATTCAAGCAGGACGGGGAACGGGAGAAGTTCTCTTCCAGGCTCCACCGGGAGGATTCCCCGAAAGAGACGGAGGCCTCAAAGGAGGGGCGGGCAGACGCCAAAGCGGACGGCTGCCAGAAGAAAAGGGCAGATACCGGGAAGGGAGCCTTTCGGGAAGAAGAAACGGATACCGTAAAGGGAGTCTACCGGGAGAAAGAGGCAGACACCGGGAAGGGAGACAGCCGGGAGGAAGGCAGCGCCTCCACGGAAAAGAAGCCCCGGCAGGAGAAGAAACAGGAACGGGCCCAGAGCCGGGCGGAACATTCGGCTGTCCGGCTGGAAAGGGCAAAGGAACATCTGGCGGCGCAGAAGCCTCGCAAGCCTCCCGGCCCGGCAAAGCGGGCAGCCACGGCGGCGGGGGCCACCCTCTGGTCCTACGGCCACCGGAAAATCCATGAGGCCGAGCACGAGAACGTGGGGACGGAGGCCGCCCACAAGACCGAGCTGCTGGCCGAGGCCGGGACCCATAAGGCAGTCCGCTACGCAAAGCGGCGTATCCGGGAGCACCCGGCCCGGCAGGTGGAAAGGTGGGAGCACAGGGCCATGAAGGCAGACGCCGAACTCCGTTACCAGCAGGCGGCCGCCGAGCACCCGGAGCTCCAGAGCAGCCCCCTGTCCCGCATGGCCCAGAAGTGGAAAATCAAGCGGCAGTACGCCAGGGAGGCCAGGGAGGCGGCAAGGCAGGGGGCCAAAGCCACGGGGAAGGCGGCAGGCACAGTCGAGAAGGCGGCGGAAAAGCTGGCATTATTTGTCCGCAATCATAAGGGCGGAGCCGTTGTGGTCCTGCTGCTGTTCTGCGTTTTCCTGATTATCAACTCTGTCTTTTCCGCCCTCCCTTCCCTTGGCACCGGCATGATGAACGCCGTGGTAGGCACCTCCTACACTGCCGAGGACGAGGATATCTTAGGGGCCAACGAGGACTATACCGCCCTTGAGGGCGCATTGCGGCAGGAAGTGGCAGACATTGAGCGCACCCACCCCGGCTATGACGAGTACCGCTACCGTGTGGACGAGCTGGGGCACAACCCCTATGAGCTGACCTCCTACCTGGTGGCAAAGCTCCGCACCTATACCCGTGAGGACGTGCAGGGGGAGCTTCGGGCATTGTTCGAGGCCCAGTATAAGCTGACGCTGACCGAGGAAGTGGAGACGCGCTACCGCACGGAGACCCGGACCGGCACCTCTACCAGCACGGACCCGGAGACCGGCGAGACCACCACCGAGGAATACGAGTACGAGGTGGAGGTGGCCTATGAGTATTACATCCTCCATGTGCGGCTGGAGAACCGGACGCTCCCGGCCGTCGTCGCCTCCCGGCTGGACGGGGAACAGAAGGAGCTCTATGACGTCCTGCTGGAGCTGAAAGGCAACAAGCCCTATCTGTGGGACGACATCTACTCCGGGAACGGCGGCGGATATGACCCCGGGAGCGACTACACCGTGCCGGGGGAGGCCCTTTCCGACCCGGCCTTTGCGGCCCTTATCACAGAGGCTGAAAAGTATCTGGGCTATCCGTATGTGTGGGGCGGTTCATCCCCCGGCACCAGCTTCGACTGCTCCGGCTTTGTCTGCTGGGTCTATACCCACTCCGGCGTCCATAACCTGCCCCGCACCACCGCCAACGGGATTTTGAGCCAGTGCGCCCGGGTATCAAGTGCGGACGCAAGGCCGGGAGACCTGATTTTCTTCCAGGGCACCTACAACACCAGCGGGGCCAGCCATGTGGGGATTTATGTAGGCAACGGGATGATGATCCACTGTGGGGACCCTATCAAATACGCCAGTATCAACACGCCCTACTGGCAACAGCATTATCTGACCTTTGGGCGTTTCAACTGATTTTCTGAAAGGAGGGCTGCATGAGCAGGCTTGAAAAAATCGAAAAGGAGCTTTTGAAGGCCCGGGAGAAGGCCGCCGAGTGGCAGGCCAGGGTCCGGGATCTGGAGAAGCAGAAACAGGAGGAAGAGAACGTGATGATCGTGCAGGCGGTCCGCTCTTTGAAGCTGACCCCCGCCGAGCTCCTGTCCTTCCTCGACAACCCCAACGTTTCCACCCCGGGCCAACTTGTCCCGAAGCCCGGCACCAGAAAGGAGGATTCTGAACATGAAGAATAACCTGATCCGCAGGGCGGCGCTTATCCTCTCGGCGCTGCTTTCCCTTACCAGCATGTCCCTGACGGCCTACGCCCAGAGCAGCGAGCCGGCAGAGGAGACCGCCCCGGAAACAGAGGAAGAGACCACGGCAAAGCCCTTCACCCCGGAGGGCACCGGGACCGTGGTGGACAACGCCACGGACGGGGACGGCAAGGAGTTCTTCACCATCACCACCCCCAGCGAGAACGTGTTCTATCTGATTATCGACCGCCAGCGGGACGGGCAGAACGTCTATTTCCTGAACGCGGTCACGGAGAAGGACCTGCTGGCCCTTGCGGAGAAAGACCCGGAGCCGGAGGTGACGGAGCCGGTCATGGAGCCTGAACCGGAGACAGAACCTCCCACGGAACCGGAGCCCGAACCGGAACCGGAGAAAACATCCGGCTTTCCTATGGGAAACATTCTGATGATTGCCGCCGTCCTGCTGGCCGGAGGCGGAGCCGGGTATTATTTCAAGGTCTACCGCCCGAAGCATGAAGCCCCTGACATGGACGACGAGGAATATGACTACGAGGACGAGGCCGACCCCTACGGCGATATAGAGGAAATCGAGGAAACGGAGGACGGGGAATGAATTTTACCGACAGCGAATTTGAAAGGATGATGAAGGAGACGCCCCGCCCAGGCCGCGGAGGCGCCGACCCATGCGCCGGGTGCCGCTACTTAAAGGAGTGCAGAGGACGGCGGGGGCGGTGCCGGAAGAAGTTCCGCACCCTGATCGTGGAACCCTGCCCTTCGGGCCAGCCTGGCCCGGGGCATTGACCGTGGGCCGGGAGCTGGCCCGGGACGAGCGGAAAGGAATCCGGCGGCTTGTCACGGGCTGGTGCGCCAACTATGACAGCGGGGAGGACATCTGCCTTCCGCTGGACGGTTCCTGCTACATGCTTGGGAAAGGCTGGACGGGTTCTTTCTGCCGCTATTTCCGTGGGAGTGTCCTCCCGCTGGACCCGGTGCTGGAAAAGGCCGTCTGTGAGGAAGGGCCGCCGCCGGATACGAAGCCCTGCGCCGTCTGTGGGAGACCTTTTCTCCCGGAGGGGCGCCAGGCCTACTGCTCCCCGGCCTGCAAGGACGAGGGGAACCGCCGCAGGAGCCGGGAGCGCATGAGGAAGAAACGCGCAAAACCCGGGCAGGGCTGTTACGATTTGGGCCTGCCGAAAGCCCGTGATTCCAAAGGGTCCTGACCTTGTTTTCCGGGTGGAGGTATCTTAATACCTTCCCTCCCGGTTTACGGGGGTATTTCGTAACAAAGGACGCTTCGGGCCAACCTGGCCCGAGGCCGGAAAGGAGGGAACTGCCATAGAGACCAACGAGGGATATGAGATTTTGCAGTCGGTGGCCTTCACCAACGACCGGGGGTATGCGCTGGGCCACAACCCCAACGCGCCCTCCCCCTTCGTCACATGGACATTTTATGAAAATGCCGACGGGAGCCGTGACTATAACTGGGGCCACTACTTCAAGGACGAAGAGGCTGCCGTCCGTGACTTCGCCCACCGGGCGGCAGAGCACCGCTACCAGTTCGGCGTGGAGGAACGGGGGCCGGACAGCCAGCGGCAGGGGCCGGGGCATTACCGCTATTACTCCACCCAAAGGCCGGTGGACATAGGGACCTACCCGAAGCCGCCGGGCAACGGGCCCATAGAGATATTCAACTATGACGAGAGGATTCCGGTGGAGGGCGGGAACATGCTGGCGTGGGGCGAGCTGATCTATGGAAAGCCGCTGACTGAAAAGCAGATGTATGATTATGAGCTCAAGCCATCCAGCCATAACCCGGATCGGGCGGGGCGGCCTTCTATCACGGCACAACTAAAGGAAGCGGCGGGCAGACCAGAGAAATCAAAGGAATCGGAAAAGCAGAAACACCACAAGGCCCACGAGGGCAGATAGGAGGATCTATGAACGAGAAAGACAATCCCTTATTGACTGCGGAACTTACGGAGGAACAGAACGGGAACATGCTGGACGGCATACTGAATAACCTCCCGCCTTTGCCGCTCGCCCAAAGGTCGGAGGAAAAGGAGCTTGACCGGGTGAAGGAGCCGCCTGCCTCGAAGCGGAGCCGGGAACGGGAGGAACGCTGACGGCAGGGAGGAAACGGGACAGGCACCTGAACGTGATGGTGACGGCGGACGAGCTGGCCCAGATACACGGGCGCATGGCCGAGGCCGGCATTTCCAACGCCGGGGCCTATATGCGGAAGATGGCCCTGAACGGCTATATCCTCCATGTGGACCTTGCGCCCGTCCGGGAGCTGGTCTCCTTGCAGCGGCGGTGCTCCAACAATCTGAACCAGATAGCCGTCCACGCCCACACCTACGGGCTGTACCCGGAAGAGATTGACGGGCTGAAAGAGGACTATGAAAAGCTGTGGGGGCAGCTGTCCGGGGTGTTGAAGGAGCTGGCGGCGCTGGTGGGGAAATGAGTTTGAGGGGCGGGGCCTTTGTGGCCTGCGCCCCTTCTTTTTTTGTAATTGTATTTTAGGCATTTATCAAATTGCAATTATATCATCAGGATGCTATAATTATGGAAATTATATGAGGAGGCGGACATATGACTAAAATAATTTCCATATTTAATAATAAAGGTGGTGTTGGAAAAACAACTATTGCTTGGAATTTATCTGATGCCTTAGCAAGAAAAGGGAAAAAGGTTTTGATGATTGATTTTGACCCACAATGTAATCTGTCTATTGCTATGCTTGGGAGTGAAGAATTTAAAACTTCCCTTCCCACGATTAATCAACCTTATGGGACAACAATACGTGCATATTTACAGAAATTTCTGCAAGGCATTGGTGGCTTAGAGATATATACTTATAAGGGTAAACACACGCATCCAAATGTTGATTTAATTCCAGGTGATTTTTGGCTTAACGTATACGGCGAATCTCTAAGCGTAGGTTCTGACTTATTAACCGGTACAGGAATAACTAAATATGCTGTAATCAAAGATATGGTAGAATATACCAATTCAGACAAAGAAATGCAGTATGACTATGCCATTGTTGATTTACCCCCTTCTTTCGGCGCATTAGTTCGAGCTGCCTTATATTCATCTGACTATTTTCTTGTTCCATGTACTTCAGATACATATAGTTCGTATTGTATATCTCTTATTGGAGAAATGATTCCTACTTTTATTGACGACTGGAAAAGTGGGTATCAAAGGTTTATTAATTCAAACCCGAATATTAGAAAGTATCAAGATATAGGTAATCCCAAATTTGCCGGCTGGGTATATAATGGTTTTGATACACAAAAAGATAATATTGTGAAAGCTGATTATATTCACTATCAAGAAATAATCAAAAGTATATCAGAAGAATTGATTAACAATGATAATATTGGAAAAAGTCCTATTTTACCACCTAGTTATAAAGCTGGAGAAATTGAAGATATGAATGTCCTAATTCAAAATAGTATCTGGCAAAGTATTCCAGTCGCTTCTTTAAAAGACTATAGACCTATGAAAACACTGCAAGATAAAGGATCTTGGGCTCCAAGACAATTAAAATTGATTGAAAAATTGGATATTCGATTTATGGAATTAGCTGGTAATGTGATTGCTTCTTGTATTTAAAAGCAGAGGCTGTTATAAAAAGTATTCCTCGTAAAGAAAAACTTATTTAAGTATCTTCGAGCCAACTTGACCCGAAGGTACATAAACTTAACGACGGTTTGATAAACCGTCGTTTTCTATTGAAGGAGGAACAGGCTATAGCGCCCACGCGACTGATGAAACGCAAAACCA
>ERZ1106969.1151-NODE-1151-length-20261-cov-7.152380_pt1 | contig 20261 bp, 16 predicted proteins | sample MGYA00403685_ERZ1106969 | MGnify/ENA primary metagenome ERZ1106969 (study PRJEB35170, sample SAMEA104062416) | human gut metagenome | biome: human gut; feature: human-associated habitat; material: faeces | place: Denmark | collected 2012-05-18 ... | reverse complement strand
ATACAGAGTTCTTCAGTATGGAGATACAACTGCTGTAACATTCTATCTTACAACAGAATAGAACTAAGTTCTTTTTAAGAAACCGGGTGAATCGGAATTTTCTGATTCATCCGGTTTTTTGTGTATCAGTTTTTGCAACATGGATTGTTTTATGGTATCCTATACAATATATGTTGGGAACAAATCCCTTTGATCAGGAGGAGCAGGTATGATTTTAAAACAGTTATTAGAGCGTTTGGAATATGAAATAGTGCAGGGAAGTGATGAAATTGAGATTACAACATTGATCAATGATTCACGGAAAGTAGAAGAAGGATCGGTATTTGTCTGTATCAGCGGAGCTGTTTCAGATGGTCATCAATATGTAACAGATGTAGCAAACAAAGGGGCGAGAGCCGTGATCGTACAGAAAGAGGTGACAGCACCGGAAGGCATGACCGTGATCCGTGTAGAAGATACCAGGTATGCATTGGCGCTGGCATCGGCGGCTTATTTCGGATATCCTGCAGAAAAGCTGCATATCATTGGAATTACAGGAACGAAAGGAAAGACTACGACAACTTATATGATCAAATCCATTCTGGAGGGAGTGGGGCACAAAGTAGGGTTGATCGGAACCATTGAGGCGATCATTGGAGACGAAGTGATCCCGGCAGCCAATACGACTCCAGAGTCGTATACCATCCATCAGTATTTTGCGAAGATGGTAGAGGCAGGATGCGACAGCGTTGTGATGGAAGTGTCTTCGCAGGGGCTGATGCTGCATCGAACAGCAGGGATTCCGTTTGAAATCGGAATTTTTACAAATCTGGGAAGAGATCATATCGGTCCAAACGAGCATAAAGATTTTGAAGATTATAAGCGATGCAAAGGTCTGTTGTTTCAGCAGTGCAAGCTTGGAATAGCCAATGCAGACGATGAATATTTCAGGGATGTATTTCAGAATGCAACCTGTCAGGTAGAGACATTCGGATTCCGGAAAGAGGCAGATCTTCGTGCAGAGAATGTCAGCCTGGTGTCACGTCCCGGATATCTTGGTGTGTCATATCATGTGGCAGGAACAATGGACTTTGATGTGGAGATCGATGTGCCGGGAACATTCAGTGTGTACAATTCGCTGACGGCGATTGCAGTGTGCAGACATTTTGCTGTGCCGCAGGAGCATATTCAGGCAGCGCTGAAGCAGGCAAAAGTCAAAGGAAGAATTGAGATGGTAAAGGTATCCAATGATTTTACGCTGATGATTGACTATGCACATAATGCCATGAGTCTGGAAAGTCTTTTGACAACATTAAAAGAATATCATCCAAAGCGACTTGTATGTTTGTTTGGATGTGGGGGAAATCGTTCCAAAGATCGCCGGTTTGAGATGGGAGAAGTGTCAGGTCGTCTGGCAGATCTGACGATCATTACTTCGGATAATCCAAGATTTGAAGAACCACAGGCCATCATCGATGATATCAAAGTAGGAATGAAAAAGACAGCCGGAGCCTATGTGGAGATCATAGATCGAAAAGAGGCAATCAGGTATGCGATCACGCATGGACAGCCGGGAGACGTGATCGTGCTTGCGGGAAAAGGACACGAAGATTATCAGGAGATTGAGGGAGTAAAGCACCCGATGGATGAGAGAGTTCTGATTTCAGAGATTCTGACAGAGCTTGCAGAAAAAGAGAAGAAGTAAGCAGGGGAAATGGATTGTTTGCAGATATTATTGTAGATATAAAACATGAAAAACTGGATAAGATCTTTCAGTATCGGATTCCGGAGAATCTGGAAGAACATCTGCGGGAAGGGATGGAAGTTGTCATTCCGTTTGGCAGGGGGAACCGGAAGACGAAAGGGTATGTAATCAAAATTTCGGAAAAATGTGATTACGATATTTCCAAAGTCAAGGAGATTGAAGAGATTTCCACGAACAGTGTGGAAATCGAAGCAAAGCTGATCAAACTGGCTGCCTGGATGAAAGAGTATTATGGTGGGACCATGATTCAGGCGCTCAAAACAGTTCTGCCGATCAAGCAGAAGGAAAATGCCCGGATGAAAAAGTATGTACGACTGCTGCTTCCGAAAGAACGGGCGATACAGCAGCTGCATTATTATCAGAAGAAAAATCAAAAGGCAAGAGCCAGGCTTCTGGAAGCACTTCTGGAGGATCCGGTCATTGAGTATGAACTGATTACGAAGAAACTGAACATTACACGTAGTGTGGTAAAAGCGTTGGAAGAACAGAATGTGGCCGTTTTGGAATCGGAGCAGGTATTTCGCAATCCAGTAAAGAAAATTGCACAAAAGTCAGGAGATATTGCATTTACGGCAGAGCAGGAGCGTGCCATTGAGTATTTCTGGGAAGAGTATAGACAGGACATACGGGCATCTTACCTGTTGTATGGGGTGACCGGAAGCGGAAAGACAGAAGTGTATATTGAGATGATCCGCCGTGTAGTCGGGGAAGGAAAACAGGCGATTGTTCTGATTCCTGAAATTGCGCTGACGTATCAGACGGTGATGCGGTTTTATCGGTGCTTTGGAGACCGGGTGTCGATTTTAAATTCCAGGATGTCTGCGGGAGAACGTTATGATCAGCTGATGCGGGCAAAAGGCGGGGAGATCGATGTCATGATCGGCCCCCGATCAGCGCTCTTTACTCCATTTCCGGATCTGGGGCTGATCGTTATTGATGAGGAGCATGAAACCACATATAAAAGTGAGCAGATTCCAAGGTATCATGCCAGAGAAACAGCGATAGAGCGGGCAGACTTGGAGCATGCCAGTGTGGTGCTGGGTTCTGCAACCCCTTCTCTGGAAGCAATGTATCGTGCCAAACACGGGAAGTACCGTCTTCTGGAACTAAAAAACCGTTCCGGAATGCAGGAAATGGCCAGTGTTTATGTAGCAGATTTGCGTCAGGAATTGAAGGAAGGCAACCGTTCCATTTTAAGCAGGCATCTGCAGGAACTGATGGAGGAAAGACTGAGAAAAGAAGAGCAGATCATGTTGTTTCTGAATCGGAGGGGATATGCAGGGTTTCTTTCCTGCAGAGAGTGTGGGCATGTGGTAAAGTGTCCCCATTGTGATGTGTCTTTGTCTTATCACCAAAATGGCAGGATGATCTGTCACTATTGCGGATATGAAGAGCCGAGGGCATCGGTCTGTCCGGAGTGTGGTTCCAGACATATCGGAGAATTCCGGGCGGGAACACAGCAGATTGAAGAGATTGTAAAGGCACAATTCCCACAGGCAAGAGTTTTGCGGATGGATATGGATACAACAAAGCAGAAAGACGGGCATGAAAAAATATTGTCTGCATTTGCCAATGGAGAGGCAGATATACTGGTTGGTACTCAGATGATCGTAAAAGGACATGATTTTCCCAATGTCACGTTAGTTGGCGTTCTGGCTGCGGATATGTCATTGTATTCGGATGACTATCGTTCCGGAGAACGGACGTTTCAGCTTTTGACACAGGCTGTAGGGCGTGCAGGACGAGGGCAGAAAAAGGGAGAGGCTGTGATCCAGACTTACAGTCCACAGCATTACAGTATTGTGACAGCAGCCGCTCAGGATTATGAGGCATTTTATGAAGAAGAGATACAGTATCGCCAGATGATGGGATATCCACCGGTGGAGAATCTGCTGGCAGTCCTGGTAAGCTGTGAGAACGAGACACTTTTGGAGATGGGATGCAGGTATCTGAAAGAGTTTTCGATTCGGATCGCATCCAAAGAGACAACCAATGTGATTGGTCCTGCGAGTCCGGGAATTGGAAAAATCAACGATGTATATCGAAAAGTAATTTACATAAAAGATCAAAATTATGATACACTTGTGAGAGTAAAGGACGGATTGGAACAGTATATAGAAGTAAATCCAGGTTATCGCAAAATGCGGATTCAGTTTGATTTCAATCCGATGCATGTTTTTTAATAGATGATAAAGAATAATAAAAGAAGGGAATCATGAAATTATGGCAATCAGAGAAATTCGAGTTATGGGAGATGACATTTTGGCAAAACAGTGCAAGCCGGTTACAAAGATGACCATGCGCACAAAAATCCTGATCGAGGATATGCTGGATACAATGTATGAAAAATACGGCGTTGGACTGGCAGCTCCGCAGGTGGGAATTTTAAAGCAGATCGTTGTGATCGATGTGGGAGAAGGTCCCATCGTGCTGATTAATCCGCAGATCATAGAGACATCCGGAGAGCAGACGGGAGAAGAAGGATGTTTGAGTCTGCCGGGAAAATGGGGAATCGTAACAAGACCAAATCACGTAAAAGTCCGCGCGCTCAATGAAAATATGGAAGAAGTAGAACTGGAAGGAGAAGGACTTCTGGCAAGAGCGTTTTGCCATGAGATCGATCATCTGGCGGGACATATGTATGTGGAAAAAGTGGAGGACGGACTGCATGATGTAGAAGCGCCGGAAGAGGAGGAAGAATAAATGCGTGTGATTTTTATGGGAACACCTGATTTCTCAGTGGGGACTCTGAACGCACTGATCGATGCAGGACATGATGTATGTCTGGCAGTAACACAACCGGATAAACCAAAGGGAAGGGGCAAGGAGATGCAGTTTCCGCCGGTAAAAGAAGCGGCGCTTTCTCACGGGATCGAGGTTTTTCAGCCTGTGAAAGTAAGAGAGGCTGCCTGTGTGGAAAAACTGGCAGAATACAAGGCGGATGTGATCGTGGTCATTGCATTTGGCCAGATCCTTCCAAAAGAAATCCTGGAACTGACCCCATATGGATGTGTCAATGTGCACGCATCGCTTCTTCCGAAATACAGAGGAGCAGCACCGATCCAGTGGTCGATCATTGACGGAGAAGATGTGACAGGTGTAACGACGATGCAGATGGATGAAGGACTTGACACAGGAGATATGCTGCTGAAGACCGTAGTGCCGATTACGGCAGAGGAAACAGGAGAGAGTCTCCACGACAAACTTTCAGAAGCCGGGGCAGCACTTTGTGTGGAGACACTAAAGGGGCTGGAAGAAGGGAGTATCGTTCCGGAAAAGCAGGGAGAGACGCCGACCAGATATGCAAGTATGCTGAATAAAAAAATGGGAAATATCGACTGGAATATGTCAGCAAAAGCAATTGAACAGCTGATTCGGGGACTGAATTCCTGGCCCAGTGCGTACACATATTGGGGAGAAAAAGTAGTGAAGATCTGGAAAGCTGAAGTTTCAGAAATTCAGACACAGGCAGAGCCAGGCACTGTTACAGAGGTGACAAAAGAAAGCTTCTTTGTACAGACAGGAGAAGGAACTCTTGTGGTCAAAGAATTGCAGATTCCGGGTAAGAAAAGAATGCAGGCGGATGCATTTTTGAGAGGATATCATCTGGAAGAAGGAACTTTATTTCATGCATAAATAAAATGACGGGAGGAAGAGCATGTATTTTTACTATGATCCTACGTATATGTTAGTTATCATTGGAGCGCTGATCTGTATGGCAGCTTCGGCGCATGTCAACAGTACCTATCGAAGATATGCACAGGTGAGGAGTCGTTCGGGGATGACAGGGAAAGAGGCGGCAGAGCGAATCTTGCGCGCAAACGGGATCTATGATGTGACGGTACATCATATTCCGGGCAATCTGACTGATCATTATAACCCTGCGAAAAAGACACTTGGGCTTTCGGATGCCACGTACAATTCGGCTTCTGTTGCAGCAATCGGTGTGGCTGCGCACGAATGCGGACATGCGATCCAGCATGCGAAGGGGTATGTACCGCTTCAGATTCGGGGAGCGCTGGTTCCGGTTGCGAATTTTGGATCCATGGCGGCGTGGCCGCTGATCGTGATCGGGCTGTTTATGAATGGAAACACAGCCGCTTTTATGATCAATCTCGGAATCCTGTTGTTTTCTGCTGCAGTACTGTTTCAGATCGTGACATTGCCGGTGGAATTCAATGCTTCCAGCCGTGCGATCCGTATCCTGGAGACATCGGGGATGCTGTATCCGGAAGAGTTGAGCCAGACCAAAGCTGTCCTGCGGGCGGCAGCCATGACATATGTAGCGAGTGCAGCATCTATGATTCTGCAGTTATTACGTCTGTTGATCATAAGTGGAGGAAGAAGAGATGACTAAGCAGGTGACGGAAAGAGAACTGGTATTGGCAATCCTGATGGAAGTGACGCAGCAGAATGTTTATAGCCATCTGGCGTTGAACAGTGTTCTGGAAAAATATCAGTATCTGGAGAAAAAAGAGCGGGCATTCATCACAAGGGTGACAGAGGGTACGCTGGAGCACATGATCGAGCTGGATTATATTTTGAATCAGTTTTCTAAAGTAAAAGTCAATAAAATGAAGCCTGTGATACGCAATATCCTCAGGAGCGCTGTGTATCAACTGAAGTATATGGACAATGTTCCGGATTCTGCAGTCTGCAATGAGGCAGTCAAACTGGCGGCAAAAAAAGGATTCGGAACACTGCGGGGATTTGTAAATGGTGTGCTTCGCAATGTGGCAAGAGGCCTGGATCAGGTGGAATATCCAAAAGATGGAATGGAGCGTTTGTCAATTGTATATTCCATGCCTGAGTGGATTTTAAAGCTATGGCAGAAGCATTATGATCTGTCAGTCATGGAATCCATGCTGCAGGCATTTCAAAAAGAAATCCCGGTGACGATCCGATGCAATCTGGACAAAACAACTCCGGAAGATTTGATGGAATGTCTACAAAAAGAAGGGGTTGTTGTTACCCCGCATCCATATCTTTCCTATGCCTTTTGGATTCAGGGGTATGACCACCTTTCACAGCTGACCGGTTTTCAGAACGGGGAATTTTATGTTCAAGACGTCAGTTCGATGCTGGTTGGAGAAATCGCAGACCCGAAAGAAGGGGATGTGGTGATCGATGTTTGTGCAGCTCCCGGGGGAAAAGCACTTCACATCGCTGAAAAACTGCATGGAACAGGAAGCGTGGAAGCAAGAGATTTAAGTGCATATAAAGTGGGACTGATCACGGAAAATATCGAACGAAGCGGACTTTCTAATATTTCTGCTGTGCAAAAAGACGCAACCCTCTGTGATGAAGCGTCAAAAGAGAGTGCAGATCTTGTGATTGCAGACCTGCCATGCTCCGGACTGGGTGTATTGGGAAAGAAGACCGATTTAAAATATAAAGCAACAGAGCAGGGAACAAAAGAGTTGGCAAAACTGCAGCGGGTGATTTTGAACAATGCGGCATCCTATGTTCGCCCGGGCGGTACATTGGTCTATAGTACTTGTACGATTAATCCGGAAGAAAATATGGAAAATGTACATTGGTTTTTAAAGACATTTCCTGAGTTTTCACTGGATCCAATCAGGGACAGATTGTGTGGGGAACTTCAGGATTGTGTGGAGGAGACGGGATGTCTCCAGCTGCTTCCGGGAATCCATAAAAGCGATGGATTTTTTATTGCAAGGTTGAAGAAAAAATAAAAGGGTAAAAAAAGATGAAAAAAGATATTCGCGCATATACATATGAACAATTGACAGCGGAAATAGAAAGCATTGGTGAGAAAAAGTTTCGGGCCAGACAGATTTATGAATGGCTGCACGTAAAGCTTGCGGACAGTTTTGAGGAAATGACGAATCTGTCAAAAGCGCTTCGGGAAAAACTGGAGCAGGAATATGTGATTCTTCCGGTAAAAATGTTGGAACGGCAGATTTCCAAAATCGATGGAACAAACAAATTTTTGTTTCAGCTTTCAGACGGAAATGTAGTGGAAAGTGTGTTGATGCGCTATAAACATGGAAATTCCGTCTGCATTTCTTCTCAGGTAGGATGCCGGATGGGCTGCAGGTTCTGTGCCTCTACGATTGGAGGGCTGGAGCGAAATCTTTCTTCCGCGGAAATGCTGGGACAGATTTATCAGATCCAGAAGATGACAGAAGAACGGGTTTCCAATGTGGTTGTGATGGGAACCGGAGAGCCGATGGACAATTATGAGAATTTTCTCACTTTTGTAAAGATGCTCACCGACGAACATGGACTGCATATCAGTCAGCGAAATCTTACGGTTTCCACCTGCGGGATTGTTCCGAAGATCCGTGAGCTTGCAATGGAGCATCTGCAGATCACACTGGCGCTTTCGCTTCATGGATCGACTCAGGAAAAGAGAAAACAGCTGATGCCGGTCGCAAACAAATACGAGTTGAAGGAAGTGCTGGAAGCTTGTGATTTTTACTTCCATGAGACGGGACGAAGAGTGACGTTTGAATATAGTCTTGTTCATGGAGTCAATGATACAGATGAAGATGCAGAGGAATTGATCGGAATTTTAAAATCCAGAAACTGCCATTTGAATCTGATTCCGGTCAATCCGATCAAAGAACGGGATTTTCAGCAGCCATCCCGTAAAAATGCGTTGAATTTCAAAAATAAACTTGAAAAAAGCGGAATAAATGTTACTATAAGAAGAGAAATGGGCGCAGATATTGATGGAGCCTGCGGACAGCTTAGAAGACGCTATGTAAAAACAGAGCATGAGTAAAGGAGAGAGCGTATGAAGACATTTTCCATTACAGATGTTGGGATGGTAAGACAAGTGAATCAAGATTATGTCTATATGACAGACAGTCCTTTGGGACCTCTTCCGAATCTGTTTGTCGTGGCAGACGGAATGGGCGGTCATCAGGCAGGTGATTATGCTTCTAAGTATACGGTAGAGGTTTTGAAGCGTGAACTGGAGAATACCGGGGAGCAGGATGTAGAAAGAGCGCTTGTTTCCGCAATTAAAACAGCAAACAGGGAGATTATCAAAAAGGCTTCGGAGGATCCACATTTAAAGGGGATGGGGACTACGGTAGTACTGGCAACGATTGTGAATCAGATGATGTATTTTGCCAATGTAGGAGACAGTCGGTTGTACTTGATCAATCAAGGAATTGTACAGCTTACAAAAGACCATTCTCTGGTGGAAGAGATGGTACGTCTGGGAGGAATCAAGCCGGAAGAAGCCAAGCATCATCCAGATAAAAATATCATTACGAGAGCAATTGGTGCAAGGGACAGTGTAGAAGTTGATTTTTATGAGCACCGTCTGAAAAAGGGGGACATCATTTTGATGTGTACAGACGGACTCACCAATATGGTAGAAGATGAAGAATTGTTCCATATTGTACAGGGGGGCAGAGATATTGTGGAATCCGCGCAATCTCTGGTAGAAACGGCAAAAGAGAATGGTGGTACGGATAATATAGGAATCGTGCTGGTAGAACCGTTCGCAGATGAGGTGAGTATATGTTAAAAGAAGGCATCTTTTTAGGAAAACGCTATGAGATTCTGGATCGCATTGGATCCGGTGGAATGGCAGATGTATATAAGGGAAAAGATCATAAGCTGAACCGATATGTAGCGATCAAGGTGTTAAAAAGTGATTTTCGTTCGGATGAGACATTTATTCAGAAGTTTTTAAGTGAGGCACAGGCAGCGGCAGGGCTGATGCATCCGAACGTGGTCAATGTATATGACGTAGGGCAGGACCGAGGGGTCTATTATATGGTGATGGAACTCGTAGAGGGTATCACATTAAAAGATTATATTCAGAAAAAAGGAAAACTTTCTGCAAAAGAAACGATCAGCATTTCCATTCAGATGGTTACGGGAATTCAGGCAGCCCACAATCAGCATATCATACATCGGGATATCAAACCGCAGAATATCATTATTTCAAAAGATGGAAAAGTAAAAGTAACGGATTTTGGAATTGCAAGAGCAACGACATCTTCGAATACAATCAGTACCAGTGTGATGGGATCGGTTCACTATACATCTCCAGAACAGGCAAGAGGCGGTGTGGTAGATGAAAAGAGTGATATCTATTCTGCGGGAATCAGCATGTATGAGATGGTGACAGGTCATGTTCCGTTCGATGGAGATTCCACAGTATCAGTGGCAATCAAGCATCTGCAGGAGGAGATTGTTTCTCCAGCGGTGGAAGTACCGGATATTCCAAAGAGCCTGGAAAACATTATTTTAAAATGTACACAGAAAAGTACGATGCAGCGCTATCAGAATTGTGAAGAGCTTCTGTTGGACTTAAAGCGCGCACTGGTCGATCCACAGGGAGGGTTCCTTGCGAATGGAACCAAAACGAACAATTCGGATGAGACTGTGGTAATGGATACCCAGGAGATTTCCAGGGTTCAGAACCGGAATTATGATTATGACGATCCGGATGACGAGTATGATGATTACGAAGAGGATGAATTTGAACAAAGAAATCGTCGCGATAGTCAGCGGAAGGGAAAAAAGGAAGAAGTCGATCCGCAGATGAAGAAAGTGACAAAAATCCTGATGATCGTTGTGGCAGCAGTTGTTGTGATTGGGGTTCTCTTTGGAATCAGCAAGGCGATTGGCGGATTAATGCCAGACAAAATTGTGACAGAAGAGAAAGAAACAAAAGTTACAGTTCCAGATGTCAGAGGCATGACGGAAAAAGAGGCAAAAGAGGAACTTCAAAAGAAAAATATTGGATGGAAGATTGTGGGACAGGTAGCTTCCGATAAATATGAGAAAGGGGAAGTGGCTGATCAGAGTCCGAAAGCAGGCGATAAAGTCAAGAAACATTCAACTGTAGAATTGAAGATCAGCAGCGGATCAGCAGAAAAGATGCTTAAAGTACCGGATGTAACAGGAAAATCCGAGGCGGAAGCACAGAAGATCCTGGAGGATAAGGGATTTTTGGTGTCATCAGAGAGTGATTATAGTGACAGTGTAGCACAGGGGCATGTCATTTCCACGAACCCGACCAGTGGAACGGAGTGGAAAGAAGGAGACACGGTTACAATGGTTGTTAGTATGGGCAAGAAAAAGATCAGCGTTCCAGATGTAGCGGGAGCAGATCCACAGAGTGCATCGGCAACATTGCAGCAATCGGAACTGACACTGGGCAGTGAAAGTTCCAGTGAGTACAGTGACGAGTATGCAGAAGGCACGATTATCCGTACAGAGCCGGCTGCAGGTGAGCAGGTAGAAAAAGGTACCACAGTGAATTATGTTCTGAGCAAAGGAAAAAAGACTGAAACTGTAGAGGTACCAAGTCTTTCAGGTTTAACAAGGAGCCAGGCGGAAAGTAAATTGTCAAGCATGGGATTGGTGGCGAATGTGACAGAAGTATATGATTCTACTGTGACAAAGGGATATGTGATCAGTCAGTCCGTGACACCAGGAAGCCAGATTGAGAAAGGAAAGACGGTTGATGTCGTAGTCAGCCTGGGACCGGAGAATACAGAAATATATCCTCCGACAGAGGGAACTGGTGGAAATGGAAGTGACAGTGGAACAAACGGTGGTTCGTCTACAGGATGGAACCACCCTTAACAGAGGAAGTTATGCAGGGAAAAATAGTGAAAGGAATTGCCGGATTCTACTACGTAAATGTAGTAGAATCCGGTGTTTATGAGTGTAAGGCAAAGGGCGTATTTCGCAAAGAAAAGATAAAGCCTCTGGTAGGTGACAACGTCCGGATAGAAATATTAGACAGTGAGAATAAAACAGGCAATATTGTAGAAATCTGTCTCAGAAAAAATGAGCTGATTCGCCCGGCGGTAGCGAATATCGATCAGGCATTGGTCGTATTTGCAGTGACAAAGCCGGCGCCTCATTTCAATCTTCTGGATAGGTTTCTTGTAATGATGGAACGCAAAGAAATCCCCGTCGTTCTGTGCTTTAATAAAAAGGACATTGCAGCAGATCCTGAGATTGCAGAGTTACGAGCAATCTATGAACATGCTGGATATCCGATCGTATTTACCAGTGCGTTGGAACAGAACAATATAGAGAAAATCAGAACACTGCTGAAGAACAAGACAACGGTAATCGCAGGACCTTCTGGTGTGGGAAAATCCTCCCTGATCAATTTGCTCCAGAGTGAGGTACAGATGGAAACCGGCAGTATCAGCAGAAAGATTGAACGTGGGAAACACACTACCAGACATTCGGAGCTGATCCCGATTGATGAGGATTCATATATTATGGATACCCCGGGATTTAGTTCCCTTTATGTGAATGATTTTGAAAAAGAAGAATTGAAATATTATTTTCGGGAATTTGCAGACTATGAAGGAATGTGCAGGTTCCAGGGATGTGATCACGTACATGAGCCGGGTTGTGCAGTAAAAGAGGCACTGGAAGCAGGAAGAATCCATCCGGTCAGATATAAAAATTATCTGGAGATGTATACAGAGTTGAAAGAAAAGAAGAGGTATTGATTTATGAGAAATATAATTGCACCGTCTATTTTGTCGGCGGATTTTAAAAGGCTTGGCGAGCAGTTAAAGGAGACAGAAGCAGCAGGAGCAGAGTACATCCATTTTGATGTTATGGATGGAATGTTTGTGCCAAGTATTTCTTTTGGAATGCCGGTGCTTGCATCGATCAAAGGACATACAGATCAGGTCATGGATGTTCATCTGATGGTGACAGAACCAATCCGCTATGTGGAAGATTTTGCAAAGGCAGGAGCGGATATCCTGACGGTTCATGCAGAGGCCTGTGAAAATCTGGTAGAAACCGTAGAAAAAATCCATGCATGTGGAATGAAAGCAGGAGTATCAATCAAACCGAATACACCAGTATCTGCTTTGGAACCGATATTGGATCAGACGGAAATGTTTTTGATCATGTCGGTAGAACCGGGATTTGGTGGACAGGCATTTATTCCGGAATCGCTGGATAAGATTCGGGAATTAAAAACATTGTTGGATACAAGAAAAATTCAGGCAGACATTGAAGTTGATGGAGGCATTTATCACAGCAATGTAAAAGAAGTGTTGGATGCAGGGGCAAATGTGATCGTGGCCGGTTCTGCTGTATTTAAAGGAAATGTGGCAGATAACGTAAAGGGATTTATGGAGATTTTAAGTGTCAATGAATAGATGGACTGTAATCGTAAGCGGTGGGATGTTAGAAGAAGAATTTGTTACATCTGTGCTGGAAAATCAGGAGATTGAGTTTGTGATCGGCGTGGATAAGGGGCTGGAATATTTATACCATCACAACATTCAGCCGAATTATATTGTGGGAGATTTTGACAGTGTGTCGAATGAGATCCTGCAGTATTATGAGAAAGAAACGAAAGTTCCCATTCGAAAGTTCAATCCGGTAAAAGATGCTTCTGACACAGAAATTGCACTGCGGCTGTGTCTGGATCTGGGAAGAAAAAACATCCTGATCCTCGGTGCGACCGGAAGCAGGGTTGATCATATATGGGCGAATATACAATGTTTAAAGATCGGGTTGGACGCCGGAGCGGATGTCAGGATCGCAGACAGTCACAATCAGATCCGGATTATTAACAAAGCAGTCACACTGTCGAAAGCAGAGGCTTACGGCTCGTATTTTTCGGTCTTCCCGCTGGGAGAGTGTGTGGAAAAATTCAATATTGAAGGCGCGAAATATCCGCTGCACAACCATAAGCTAACGGCGTATGACAGTCTCTGTGTCAGCAATGCATTTGAACAGGAAGAGGTACGCATTTCTTTTCCGAAAGGAATTGTAGTGCTGATGGAGACACGGGATTAAAGCCCATATATTCACAAAATATTTTTCATATGGTATACTTAAAATCATTGTGTTAGAAATGAACACATCAGAGGAGGCAATAGATAAAATGAAATTAGGTATCGTTATTATTCGCCTGGTTTCATGTATGTCCGTATAAGTCATTAAATGCCTTTAAATGCTGATAGCTAGAGCATTTAGCGGATTTGAGACTCGGATATAACTCCATATAAATTCATATAAGTTTTTGACAAATGGCCCACTTTGTGGCCCACTTGTCTTGGAAAGATTTTTATGAAAGTCCTAATACAGTAGAAGAATTCTTTAATATGATCAGGAAAGAGATATCTATTGAGAACTGAGAGAGAATGATAGAGTTGATATGACTTCCATTAAGTAAACTAGGAGCATATCAAAGTACATTCTCTCTTTTTTTATGAAAGAGATGTTCTAGAGTATGTTCTGTCTTATAAGATTTCATTTAATAACGATTGAAAAAGATTTGCTGTGAGAAATATAGGATAGTATAATAAAAAACAAAATTGGATGATTATATATAATGATGAATATGTGAAAAAATACTATATGTCAAATTGATTTAGGAGATTCAGATGGTAATAGGAATTATAGAAGATGATGAATTATTAAAAAAAGCATTAGATACAACTTTGAAAAGACAAGGATATATAACTGTTCTTGCTGGTTCAAAAAAAGAGGCTATTCAAAATATAAATCGATATGTAGATTTGTTAATAGTAGATATTGGATTGCCTGATGGAGACGGCATTAGTTTGTATCAAGAACTTCAAAGAAATCAAAAGATCCCCGCTATTTTTTTGACAGCTAGAGATGATGAACGAGATATGTTAAAAGCATTTGATATCGGAGCAGATGATTATGTGGTTAAACCTTTTTCTATGAAGGTATTATTAAAACGTATGGAAGTTGTATTAAGACGAACAACAGGTGAAAATGTTTTTATGTGTGGTGAAGTTGTATTGTATCCCGAAAGAAAACAGGTTTTGATTGGAAAGAAGGAAATATATTTGACAGTTAAAGAATATCAGCTTTTAGAATATTTCATCATGAATCAAAAGCAGGTTTTAACAAAGGAAATGATTTTGGAATACTTATGGGGAATAGATAGCGAATCTATTGATATAAATACAATTAGTGTTATTGTCAGCAGATTGAAAAAAAAATTAGGAGCTGAATCAAAGCTCATTAATAATGTTTTTGGTATGGGCTATAGAATGGGAGAGTGATATGAAAATATTGATTTTTATAGTATTACTCATAGGATTGGTTATTGGAGGTTTAGTATATTTATATGAAAACTATTTAAGAACAAACGAAATGATAAAAATTAATAAATTAACTGAAGATATAATTAATAACAAGGAAGTACTTTACTATGATAGTTGTAAAGAAACACTTTGCTCAAAAACAGAAAACCAATTAATTCGTATTCAGGAAATACTGGAGGGTAGAAGGAAGGAAGCGGAGTTCAAGCAAGAAGAGATACAAAGGTTAATTTCAGAAATTGCACATCAAATGAGAACGCCTTTAGCAAATATAAAAAATTATACAGAATTGTTACAGGAATCATTTAATGAAACGAATGATTCCTTGAATGCTGAATATATGCAGAATTTACAAACAAGTGAGGAGCAGCTTTGCTTTCTGGTAGAGAGTTTTATAAAAATGGCTAGATTAGAACAAGGGCTTATACAAGTGCATTTGCAAAAACAGAATCTCATCGAAACAATTTTGAATGCACTTGGAGAGATACAACAAAAAGCGGAAAGCAAAAACATATATTTTCAAGTAGAGCTACCAGAGCATGTTATATGTGAACATGACAAAAACTGGATGTGTGAGGCGTTTTATAATTTCTTTGATAATGCAGTAAAATATAGTGAGAATGGTAGTAGGATTGATATTACCATGAAACAAACAGAGATGTTTTATAAAATTATGGTTAGAGATTATGGGATTGGTATAAAAAAAGGTGAAGAAAACTTAATTTTTCAAAGATTTTATCGGAGTGAATATGCAAAGGAGTATGAAGGGTATGGAATAGGCTTATATCTTTCAAGAAAAATTATTCTTTTGCATAGAGGCATTGTGAAGGCAAAACATATGGATCAAGGTCTACTTATAGAAATAAATCTTCCTGTATAGCATGTAAGAAATTTGTAAGAAGTATAGTGTAAAATTAAATTTATTACATATGAAAAGGAGTTTTGGTAAATATGAGTATAATTCAAGCCATGAATTTGAAAAAATATTATGTAACAGATACTTACGAAGTTCGTGCTTTAGATGGGGTTTCGTTAGTCGTAGAAGAGAGGGAGTTCATAGCTGTTGTTGGTACATCAGGATGCGGAAAAACAACACTCATGAATATATTAGGGGGGCTAGATGTACCTGATTCGGGTGCTCTTTGGATAAAAAACACAAGCTTAAAAGATCTTAGCAAAGAGCAAAGAACTATATTTAGAAGAAGAAATATTGGATTTGTTTTTCAACAATATAATTTAATTCCTTCTCTAAATATACGTGAAAATATTGTTCTTCCATTGAGATTAGATGGAAGAGAAATAGATTTAGATTTTTTTGAGGAGATTGTGGCAATACTTGGATTACAAGATAAATTGGATCGTTTTCCTCCGACTTTATCAGGAGGTCAGCAACAGAGAGCTGCGATTGCTCGAGCATTACTAATGAAACCAGCAATCGTTTTAGCAGATGAACCAACAGGAAATTTGGATTCAGTTACGAGTATGGAAGTTGTAGCATTGTTAAAGTCGTGTGCTTTTCGATTTCATCAAACAGTATTAGTGGTTACGCATCAAGAAGAGGTTGCTCAAATGGCTGATAGGATAATACGTATGTCAGATGGGAAAATTTGCGTGACAAACAGTATAGACTGTTAGGAGGAAATACGATGTTGTGTAATAAGCATATTCCAAATAATAATCAAAGTGTTATCCGATTTTTGGGAAAGAATTTTGCTAGAACAAAAAAAATAAGAAATACAATCCTGTTTCTTTCTGTAGTCATAAGCATTGCTGCGATTACTATGGTTTTTGGAATACCATTGGGAAAGATTAAAGCAGAAGAAATTAGGTTAATTAAAGAAAAAGGGACAGCTTCATCAGGTATGTTAATAGATGGATCTGACAAACAATATGAGAAGCTAAAAAAACTCGATTATATTAAACAAGTGGGGAAAAGTATTTTTGTAGGAGAGGCTGAAAGTACTTACGAAAATAAAATAGAATCAGTTTGTGAAATTGCATGGGTTGATCGTGATAGCTGGAATTGTTTTATGCAACCGGCTTATACTAACATTATTGGTTATTATCCTCAAACAACTGAAGAAATTTTGTTGCCTACTAGAGCGTTGAAAAAAATGGGAATTACTAAGCCTGAACAAGGTATGAAGATAGAATTAGATATTTCAATTGGATTATTTAAAAGTAGAAAAGAAACATTCAGATTATGTGGATGGTTTGAAGAAACAAGTGGCGAACAAGCCATAGGATATGTTTCAAGAAATATAATAGATGAATGGAATATTCCAAAAGATCATTATACCTTACTTTTTCGGCAGGCAGATAATTGGAGCCGTGAGAAAACAGAAGAAACGTTATATAAGACATTGCAAATGAAGAGCGATGATCAAAAAATAAAAGTCTCCGATACAGCCCAGCATATTGCAGTTGCTAAATTGACAGGCGGATACGAGATGGTAATAGTAGGAACAATCAGTATTTTGTGCGGCATTTATTTTCTAGTATGTAATGTTTTGTGGATATCTATGAGTGAAGACATTCAAAATCTAGGACTGCTGAATACGATTGGAGCTACGGAAAAGCAGATTTCTCATATTTATCGCAGACAAATGCAATGGATTATGTTAAAGGGAACTGCAGTGGGAGTGCTGCTTTCAGTATTTGTATTGGCTTTATTGATACCGAAAATATTAGGAGTTTATTACTATCAAGAAATGGGTGGAAAAACTCTTTTGTATTTTTTAAGACCAGAAATTCTTCTTATTGCTGTTGTATTTGTGAATGGAATTTTGTGGATCGCTTCAGAAAAAGTTATTAGAAAAATAGTGAACATGTCCTGTGTCGAAAGTGTCGTTTATGTTGAGAAAGTGGGAAAGAAAAAATCGGGTTGTTCTAGAAAAATGATATGTAAACGCACAAAAGTAGGAGAAATGTTTTTCATTGCATGGAAGAATGTCTCTCGTAATAAAGCAAGATTTATTAGTACATGTCTTTCGATATTTCTTGGAGTTATGTCTTTTTTGGTTATGAATGTAATTGTAGTCGGCAGTGATTATATGCATGTTCTTGAAAATCGTTCAGATTTTTTATTAGCGGGCGAGTTTAGTGAATATGGAAAGAGTCAAGGTTATGGAGAAGAATATAAAACGAGAGAAATTGATGAGGATCCCATGCTGACACAAGGGGATGGAATGGCATTATTATATGATAACGCATATGATGAATTTTCACCCATATCAGAAAATGTAGAAGAAAAAATACATAATATAAAAGGGATTGATTGGAAAAAATCTAATAAGATAGAAGGGGCCTATCTAAATACGGTTATTTCAAGAAAAGGGATTAGTCCGTATTCAGAGGATGCGTCTACTATTGGTGAAGGGAACATGGTAGAAGGATTTTGTTGGGATACTGTACAGATTCTAAAGAAAAAGGAAATAGAATTGCTCAAAGAATATGTACAAAATCAACAACTGAATATTGATATAACTTCGCTGGAAGAAGGAAACGGAGTATTAATCTTACATGATCATATGTTGACTCCTAAACAAAAAAAACACGCAGAAGAAGTTGTTGGAGAGCCCATATATTTCAAGACGATGATTTCGAGAAATGATGCAATTCAAAATAAAGCAGAAGATAATTATGATAGGGAAAAAAGTTTTTCACAAAAAAGTTCAGAGATGTTTAAGTTGTGCGGATATTTAGATAGCCAGAACGATGATTTTCCGGAAATTGATCAATCTTGGCATGGAGCAGAAGGTAGTCTGTATTTTCTAATTAGTGAAAAAGGATTTCAAAAAATTCCAACGGATAAAAAAACATTAGCAATAGAGTTAAATGTACATTCTAATAGAGAAAATTATATAAAATCAAAGCTTCAAGAAATAATTTCTGAAGAGAATAAACAACGCTCAAAAATGACAGAAGTGTCATTTGATGACGGTGCTGGGGAGGCTGGTATATTTTTTATATCCAAATCTGATCTAATACAGCAAAAGGAAATATATATGAGAGGAAACAGAATTCTTTTGGGATCGGTATGTATTATTTTATTAATGGCAGGTATGACAAACTATTTTAATGTTGTATTAACCGGAATATATTCAAGACGAAAAGAATTTCAGATTATGCAAAGTATTGGATTGACAGATAAACAAATGATATGGATGCTTTACGGAGAAGGTTTCTATTATATTCTGTGTGTGGCGGGATTGATATTTACGGTAGGAGCAGTTGTATTATATGGTGTGAAGTGCTATATGGAAAATAGTTTATCGTATTTTGTGTTTCGATGGCCAATTATATGGACTGTATTGTTTTTCCTTTTGTTTTTATTCATAAACTTTATGATTACTTTTTTTGCATGGAAGAAAAAAGATAAAATTTAATCTTCTAGAAGAAGGCAGAAAGGATTTGAGATTTTATCGCTGTGGTTTAAATTTGTGGTGAAAAAGATGTTAAAAGGAGAATGTTTTCTGATGAATTTTGCAGATGATTTTGTGGCTGGATTCCAGTATAAATCAGAAGCAGAGTGGTATTATTTAGCCCTGAAAGAGAGGATGGAACAATTCAATCTTGAGTTGGAAAGCAGGTTGATTGAATTTGGGAGATTTGCAGAAACCAACAGACTTTCCAGAGAAAAGAGGAATCATAAAAGAGCTAAATGTAAAGCTTGTAGGTCACTATCGCTATTATGGAGTAACATGGAATTATAGAAGATTATGTGTATTCTTACACAGAGTGCAACAATTCTTGTTCAAAGCGGTAAAGCGTCGAGGTTGCAGAAGAGCCTATACATGGGGTGCTTTTGGGAAAATGCTAAAGTGTTATCCGCCTGTGAAATCAAAGATGTACTATTGCTTATATTAAAGTGAATGTTACTATAAGGAGCCGTATGCGGGAAAGCCGTACGTCCGGATCTGTTAGGGGCTAAAGTTGCAAGGCTTTAGTTTGTTCGACTGTCGAATTGAAAAACACTGTAATAATATGTATAAAAGAAAATATAAAATACCCTGCTGAGTAGGTTGAATTAAATACTCCTATGATTTCAATTTTGAAGTCATAGGGGGATTTTTTTGCGAAAAAATAAAAATTTTTCTCTTCCACCCTGTATTTTTCCCTCTGAGCCTTTCGTTATATGAGGAACAAATTACATTTGCCTTAAAAGAATCGGGCCTGATTCAAGAACAAACAAAAAACGAAAAGGGAAAGGAGAAACTACATGAACAAAATAATCTTAATGGGAAGACTGACAAAAGATCCGGAGATGAAATATCTCCAGGATGAAAATAGTACTGCAATGGCAAGATACACGCTGGCAGTAGACAGACGATATCGAAAGGATGGAAAGGCAGAAACAGATTTTATTTCTTGTGTCACTTTTGGGAAGAATGCTGAGTTTGCAGAAAAATATCTGAAAAAAGGTTTGAAGATTTTAGTAAGCGGACGGA
>ERZ1106969.1131-NODE-1131-length-20466-cov-49.634903_pt1 | contig 20466 bp, 16 predicted proteins | sample MGYA00403685_ERZ1106969 | MGnify/ENA primary metagenome ERZ1106969 (study PRJEB35170, sample SAMEA104062416) | human gut metagenome | biome: human gut; feature: human-associated habitat; material: faeces | place: Denmark | collected 2012-05-18 ... | reverse complement strand
AAGGTCAGCAGAAGGAACGAGTACGTGCCATAATCTCCATGCTTGAACTTGGGATTGATAAGGAGAAGATACTCACGAAGTATTCCAAGGCAGAGTATGATATGGCGGTTAAAGAGACAGGGAAGCAGTAAAAGAATTATATAATGGCATAGTAGAACATCATAAAAGAGGCTGTCGCCTCAACGATTTTTAATCGTTAAAGCGACAGCCCTTTTATTGTCTTATAACTGTTGTTATAAATCTATCTGCTGCACGGTTCCGGCGTTACCATTTTCATGAAGATAAATTCCGGTGCTTTTTACCTGACCATGAAGATTATTTTCATCATCTTTTAATGAGAAATCAGTTCTTTGATTGCCAAGGTATATTGCTCCAACATCAGCATCTTTAAGAGAAAGAAGTTTATCGTTGCCATCTTCATCTTTAACCCACACCTTTAACTGGCTGTAGATTTCATCGGCTTCGTCAATCCAGCCGTTACCGTCGGAATCATATTTGGCAAGCTCATCAAAGCCATTTCCTGTGTTAGGTCCAAATAATTCACTTCCGTCATTTATTATACCATCACCATTTTTATCAAGTGCAAGGAAACCGCTGTTTGAAGAAAGCTGTGAAATTTCCTCTTCCTTACCGTCATTGTCTAAATCAAAAAGAAAAGTTTTTCCGGTAAGAGTGGCAGGGTTGTCCTTTAAATTAATAACAATTGGGTCAGTAAGTATCTGGTCATATTTTTCGACATATGCTATATCAGCTTTTTCCATATATTCACGGGACATCTGCATTGTTATGTCAAATGATAATTCTCTGCCATCAGCTGTTACGGCACTTCCGGTTCCCTGGAATGTCGTACATTCTTTTTCCTCCATAAAATATGATTCTTCATGGGATACTTTCCAGGTTATGTAGTTATCAGAGTTAGTCATATTTAAAACAGTATTATCTGCTGACTGGTATTTTGCCAGGTCTAAAGTACTGTTTGTAGCACCAAAATCAAAACTGAATAAACTTCTGAACCTTAAATTTTCAAGGAATTGCCACAATGAACCTAATACATCTGTTGTGGTATCATCAAAAAGATTTCCACCTTTCAACCCATAGTTTGCGGGATTATAAGTTACATGGGAACTTTCTTTTGTATTGTCAGAAGAACCCGCAGTCTTTACATCTGATAAATCGGATGCTTTAGATGCGTCATATGAGTCAGATGAATCTGAGGTGAGTAGTTTATTCAGACGGTCAGATAAAAACATTCCTTTTTTAAATAGAGCATCTCTTGAAAGAAGATCATCACCTTTAGCTGAATTAAAAGAAGAATACTGCTCGCTATAGCTGCGCTTAAAACGTGCGTATGTCTGATTGTAAGCAGACCTCCCCAGTGCCTGCTTTGTTGTTTTGCTGTAACCTTCAATATGTTTTGAATATTTGCGGTCAGAGAGCATTGATACGTTGCTGCTTGAAATAATCATAAGTAAATCCGCCTTTCATTAAAAGTTTCGCAATGAACACATTTTTGCAATGAACACTTTAATTAGGGCGTTTCCACAATTGTGGGAACTGTAATATATATCGGAAAAAATCAGAAAAACTTATAGCCATATATAGTAAGAAATAAATTTCTGTACTTTTATAAAAATACTTTATAAAAGTAGTGGAAAAAACAAAATATATATATTATAATCAAAATGTAAAAAATTATATTTAAAAGGAGATTTGGTTATGTGGTTAGCAGATTTAGGTAACGGAAATTATCGTAATCCCATTTTGTATGCAGATTATTCAGACCCGGATGCAATAAGAGTCGGTGATGATTATTTTATGATTTCATCAAGCTTTTGTAATGCTCCGGCTATGCCTTTGCTGCATTCTAAGGATTTGGTTAATTGGAAAGTTGTTAATTACGTTCTTGATAAAGTACCTGAATTCAGATATCGTAATCCTATTCATGGATGTGGTGTGTGGGCTCCGTCTATAAGGTATCATGAAGGTACATTTTATGTCTGCTTTCCAATGCCTGATGAAGGAATATATATGACAACTGCCAAGGATCCGTTTGGCAAATGGAGTGAACCGGTCAATATAAGACCGGGAGCAGGCTGGATTGATCCATGTCCTTTCTGGGATGATGACGGCAGAGCTTATCTGGTGGCAGGAGTTGCAAAGAGCAGAATAGGCTACAAGAGTGTGCTTCACATGGTTGAAATGCAGCCTGACGGAATGGGACTTATAGGTGATGAGGTTAAGATATTTGACGGAAATCTGAATGATCAGGTTACTATAGAAGGTCCTAAAATGTATAAAAGAAATGGCTGGTATTATGTATTTGCTCCGGCAGGAGGAGTTAAGACCGGATGGCAGACAGTACTTCGTTCAAAAAATGTATTTGGACCTTATGAATATAAAGTTGTGTTAAGACAGGGCGATTCGCCGGTAAATGGACCTCACCAGGGTGCATGGGTTGATACGGTTACAGGTCAGGACTGGTTCTTACATTTTCAGGATGTTTATGCAGCCGGAAGAATAGTTCATTTACAGCCTATGCACTGGGAAAATGACTGGCCGATAATAGGAGTTAACAAAGAAGGCAATGATTATGGTGAGCCTGTAATGGAATATCCAAAGCCTGATATAGGAAAGACAAAAGAAGAGCTTGCAGATAAAACTAAATATCCTGTTTGCGAGCCTGAAACAAGTGATGAGTTTGACAAAGACAGTCTTGGACTTCAGTGGCAGTGGAATGCTAATCCGGAAGAAGACTGGGTTGAATTTGATGCTGACAAATCAGTAATAAAGCTTAATGCTGTGGATGCTTCGCCATTAAGACCTGTCGGAGATTACAGAAATCTTTTGCTACAGAAATGGCCTGCACCGGAGTTTGCATGTGTTACTAAGATGAGTGTTGCAGGAATGGAAAATGGCGATTTTGCAGGTATTATTTCTCTTGGAATGAACTATGCGGTTATAGGACTTGAAAAAAAGGAAAACGGATTTGTTATTAAACAGATAACTGCAAAACAGGATTTTGACTGCGATGTTGCTTACACAGATGAAAATGTTACATATATTCCGATGAATGTCAGCGGTGATGAATTTGTGGATGATAACAAAGATGTATATTTTAAATATACGGTAAAATGTGTGGACCATATAGACCATTACGAACTTGGACTGCCTGTAAAGGCTGCGCCTGTTGAAGAAATAGAGTTAGAAATCAGCTTTGACGGAAAGGAATACAGACATGCTGTAACAATTCCTTCAAAGGCAGGAAGATGGGTAGGCGTAAAGAATGGTATGTTTATCGCACATGATAAAACAGTCAAGAATGAAAACAGAGGATTTATAGAAGCAGGTTATGTAAGATATGAGAACTTGGCATAATTCATATAAATGCATATATTGTGAATTCGCATTATGAAATGTAGATTGCGGTGTCCTCATAAACTAAACGAGACGATATATAAGTTCATGTAGTTTCAGGTGCTTTGAGCCCGCCGGTACTTAATGAGTGCAAAGCACGAATTTAGTATCCGTTGCGAGGCAAAAGCAGCGAAAGCGTGCCTGAATTACATAATTTATATATCGTCTTAATATTATATCATTTATTCCAAATTAAAATTTTTCATTGCCCATAACTGTAATGCTTTGGCACTGTCAGATATTTTACCGAGTGAGTCAAGCACCTGCTTGAATTCATCCATTTCTGAAATGTCAACTTCGCCATCCTGTGAAATGCTGATAATGGATTCCTTTAATTCTTCAATATCATTTAATGAACCAAGTACCTTTAACGAAAGCCTGTCAAAAGAACTTACTTCAATATTTTTCATGGTTTTCATTCCTATAGGACATTCGCCTGAACAATAGTTGTAGCACAATTCAGGACAGTTATATGCCTTGGACATGGCAAGAACTTCATCTGCATAAGGCGTTACATTTCCAAGTTCAATTCTTGCAAGCCTTGTTCTGTCTATGCCTATAACATCAGAAGCACTTTCCCTGCTCTCAAAGACAGGATTGTTTTGTGCTGCGTTATATCTGGCCTGATAATATTGGCTGTCAGATGCTTTAGTAGCTTTTTTCATGATTATCCTCCTGACCGGTATTAGTGCCGGTATCACATTGTAAAAATTATCAATATAGTTTATATGTGCAAATATAGTAAAACAAAAAATATAGTAAAACATTAAATATACTAAAACAACAAATATAGTAAAATGATAAACACGGTAAAATCAGCATAATTAATAAAATACATGGTCACCGATAACAGTTCCGCCGAAATCCTTAGAGCTGTCATATGCATGAAAATATAATGCTGAAATATTAATATGTCCGTTTAATACCTCGGCAGCAGCCTGCATACAAGATTCAGATGCTCCTCTGGCAAGGACTATAGCGAAACGTCCGCTGGCAACAGGTGAAAACTGATAAGGCGAATATAAAACTCCTGCAATTGTATCTGCAAATCGTGGGTCTGCAACGCGGTTTAATACAACACTGCCTACAGCTAATTTGCCCTCATAAGGCTGGTTTCCTGCTTCACATTCGATAATTGCAGCCAACATAAGAAGGTCAGTGTTGTCATAGTCAATATGTATGGAGTTACCACCGGAATTAGTGTTACCTGAATTGTTCCCTGAATTGTTTCCTGAACCTGAAGAGCCTGAGCTGCCTCCTGAATTATTATTCATTTCTTCACGCATTTTTTCAATACGTTCCTGCTCAAGCTTTTGTTCATATTCTAAAGACTTGGCTTCGGCTTCAGCTATTTTGTCAGCATTGGTATTAAGCTGTTCATTAAAAGATTCAACAAGATTCTTTAATTCATCAGATTCTTTCTGAGCCTCGTCCTTTAATGAAAGAAGTGAATTATAATCATCAGTAAGCTTAGTCTTGTAGTTATTTTGTGTAACAATCAGTTCGTTAAGATTCTTTAACATATTCCTGTCATAGTCTGCTATTTTCTGATAATACTCAGCCCTTACAAGAAGCTCTGAAAGGTCTTTGGATTCCAGCAGTGTAGATAATACATTTGCATTATCATGTTCATACATAAAGCGAATTCTAAGCTTCATAGCTGCATACTGGTCATTCTTCTCGTTTTCAAGATTGTTAATATCCTGCTCAAGAGCTGATATTTCCTGCTGCTTTTCGGCTATGGAAGCCTCGATATTATTAAGCTTACTGCCTGCCTCAGAAAGTGCATCATTATATTTCTTATATTCTTCCGACAGGCTGTTCTGTGTATTTTTTAATTCCTCAAGTTGTTTATTGTTATTATTGTAGTCATCCTGGGTATCGGCGTATGAAGCGTGAGATATAAAAGAAGTAAATACGAGACATACAGCCATAATTATTGCAGCATATTTTGCTGATAAATGGAATGTTTTCTTCACGTAATAAATCTCCTGATTGAAAATGTGGATAAAGCTTGTAACAACAATATTCTATGTTAATAATATTAAATTAAATACATAATTATAAAATATTTTTAAAGCACAGATAACATAAGTATAAAAAACATTTGGTTAAATTGCAAGAGGCATAGTATAGTGATATTATATAAATGTTATTGCAATGTCACCTCCTGCGTTTTTATGAAAATGTGGATTTGGCACTGCTATTTATTGGATAAGGAGAGAATGAATGCTTCAATTAAAGGATATTAAAAAGGATTATGTGTCCGGAGATACTAAGGTCAGTGCATTAAAAGGCATTAATCTTAAATTCAGGGACAGCGAGTTTGTGTCGATATTGGGTCCTTCAGGCTGTGGAAAGACAACCATGCTTAATATAATAGGCGGACTTGATAAATACACAAGCGGCGATTTGAAAATCAACGGTATTTCAACAAAGAATTATAAGGATAAGGACTGGGATGCGTACAGAAACAATTCAATCGGATTTGTTTTCCAGAGCTACAATCTTATTCCTCACCAGACAGTGTTATCAAATGTCGAGCTTGCGCTGACACTTTCGGGAGTATCAAAGAGCGAAAGAAGAAAAAGAGCGATTGAGGCATTGGAAAAAGTTGGACTTAAGGAGCAGATACACAAAAAGCCTAACCAGATGTCAGGCGGTCAGATGCAGAGAGTTGCGATTGCAAGAGCACTTGTCAACAATCCTGATATTCTGCTTGCTGATGAGCCTACGGGAGCACTTGATACAGAGACAAGCGTTCAGATAATGGAGTTATTAAAGGAAATTTCAAAAGACAGACTTATAATAATGGTAACTCACAATCCTGACCTTGCGAAACAATATTCAACAAGAATTATAAAACTTCTTGACGGAACAATAATTGATGATTCAGATCCATTTACAGATGAGGAAAATGAAAGAACAGAAAATGCAAAGAGTATAGAAAAGAATGAGATAAAGTCTGAAGATGCCAATGTTAAAAAATCTAAGAAAAGAAAAAAACAGAAGACTTCAATGTCATTTTTTACAGCATTATCGCTTAGTCTTAACAACCTTATGACTAAGAAGACAAGAACAATACTTACAGCATTTGCAGGAAGTATCGGAATTATAGGTATTGCGCTTATTCTTTCAATATCAAATGGTATACAGCTTTATATTGACCGTGTCCAGAGAGATACTTTGTCAAGTTATCCTATTCAATTACAGTCTCAAAGCGTTGATATAAGCAGCATGATAGAGAATATGACGGGTAAAAACGATAAAGAAACGACACATGAGCTGGATAAGGTCTACAGTAACACAATAATGGGCGAAATGCTTAACACAATGGTTGCTGAGGTACAGAAAAATAATCTTAAGGAATTTAAGAAATTCATCGAGAGTGATGACAGCGAAATAAAAAGTCATGTAAGTGCAGTCCAGTATAGCTATGATGTACCACTTGATATATATATGTCAGATACTTCCGACGGAGTAACACAGCTTAATCCAAGTACAATTATGAATACCGTATACGGAACAGGTTCATCAGACAGTTCTTCTCCAATGAGCACAATGTATACTAATTCAAGTGTATGGTCACAGCTTCTTGATAATCAGAGCGTGCTTGAGTCACAGTATGATGTTCTTGCAGGAAACTGGCCATCAGATTATAACGAAGTGGTTCTTGTTGTAGATGAAAATAACGAGGTTGATGATTACACATTATATTCATTAGGACTTAAGGATCCGGATGAAGTAAATGAAATATTTAAAAACCTTATGGCTGGAAAGACATATAAGGTAGAAGATACAAGCTATTCATATGATGACATTCTTAATACAACATTTAAGCTTATACTTCCTACTGACAAATACAGCTATGACGAAGTAAAGAAAATATGGAATGACGAAAGCGATAATGAGTCATTTATGAAAAATGTTGTTGATAACGGACTTACTCTTAAGATAAGCGGAATTATAAGAGCATCAGAGGATTCTGTAAGTACATCATTAAGAAGTGGTGTAGGCTATACAAAAGGACTTATGGAATATATCATAAATGGTGTAAATGACAGCGACATAGCTAAAGAACAATTGAATAAATCGGACATTGATGTGTTTACAGGAGTTCCATTTGATAACAATAAGGATACACCTATAACCATGGATGATGTTAATGCATATATAGCAACACTTTCACCTGATGAAGCAGCACAGATGACGGCATACATCAGTCAGATGCCTGAAGAACAGGTGTTAAAAATGTTTTCTGATTCATTAAAAGCACAGACAACTAATGCAACATTTGAAGGCAACAAACAGATACTTGGAATAACTAACCTTGACAATCCTTCAGAGATAGATATTTATGCGACAAGCTTTGAAGATAAGGAAATGATAGAGGATATAATATCTGATTACAACAAGCGAATGGAAGATGACGGAAAAGATGAAAATGTTATACAATATACAGATTATGTAGGACTTATCATGTCATCCGTAAGTACAATAATAAGTGCCATTTCATATGTTCTTATAGCATTTGTTGCAATTTCACTTATAGTATCATCAATAATGATAGGCATAATCACATATATATCAGTTCTTGAAAGAACTAAGGAAATTGGAATTTTAAGAAGTATCGGGGCATCAAAGAAGGATATTTCAAGAGTGTTTAACGCAGAGACAATGATAGAGGGCTTTGTGTCAGGCGCACTTGGAATTATAATAACACTTCTGCTTTGCATACCTGCAAATATTATAATTAAAAATCTTACAACAATAAGTAATGTGGCACAGCTCCCTGTTGCAGGAGGCGTAATACTTGTTATAATAAGTATGCTTCTTACACTTATCGCAGGATTTATACCTGCTAAGATGGCAGCCAAGAAAGACCCTGTGGTTGCATTAAGAACAGAATAATTGTCAGGATAAAATCCTGTTACTGCAAGAAGAAAAGACATTTTATACATTGACACATAAAGCAGATTATAAAAGAAGAGTGTAATATAAGACTATAAAAGAATAAGAGGTTCCAAAATGAAATATTTAATAGATACTCATACACATACTATTGCCAGTGGCCATGCATATAATACGATAGACGAAATGACAAAATATGCTGCCGGAATCGGGGCAGAGGCTCTTTGCATAACAGAGCATGCACCGGAGATGCCGGGAAGCTGCGGATTATTTTATTTTGGAAACTTAAATATAGTTCCTAAGGAAAAATATGGTGTTAAAAGATTCATGGGATGTGAGGCTAATATAATGGATTACAGCGGAAAAATAGATTTGCCGGTGTATGGTCTTAAGCCATGCGATATAGTTATTGCAAGCCTTCATATCCCATGCATCAAGCCGGGAACAATGGAAGAGAACACTAAAGCATTAATAGGTGCTATGGATAATGAATATGTTGATATTATCGGACATCCGGATGACAGCAGATATCCTGTTGATTATGAGCTTTTAGTCAAGGCTGCCAAGGAAAAACATAAACTGCTTGAACTTAACAACACCTCATTAAAGCCTACAGGACCAAGACAGGGAGCACATGAAAATGATGTCAGAATGCTTAAGCTGTGCAAAGAAATGGATGTGTGTATAAGCCTTGGAAGTGATGCACATATTGAAGAGAGCATTTGCGATTTTACGGAGGCTGTGAAGGTTATAGAGGAAACAGATTTTCCGGACAGACTCATTGTCAATACGGATATCGATCTGCTAAAAAGCTATCTTCATAAGTTCAGAAATGCTTAGTTAAGTTACATTTAATTAAACCGGTTAAATAAACTGTTTAACTAAATTGATTAACCAAGTATGTTAATTAAGCTGATAAAAAAGAGGTTTACTTACACACTTTAATGTGCTAAAATCGTACAGAGAGAAAGTAATCATAAGTTCTGGAGGAAGGCTATGAATAATAAACTTAAAACACCTGCGGTGCAGCAGCTTTTTGAGGCTGTATTGAGTCTTGAAAATATTGATGAGTGTTATGATTTTTTTGAGGATGTATGTACAATTAATGAGCTTTTATCTTTATCGCAGAGATTTGAAGTTGCCAAAATGTTAAGAGAAGAGAAAACATATCTTGAGATTGCTGAAAAAACTGGGGCGTCAACAGCAACAATAAGCAGGGTAAATCGTTCTCTTAATTACGGAAATGACGGATACGATAAGGTATTTACAAGATTGTCGATGTTGGACAAGGATAAATAAAGACTAATAAAAACTTATAAAAAAGACATAGATAACATAAACAAAAAGGTGTCTGAAGTATTAAATGTATATACTTCAAACACCTTTTTGTTTGTGTTTTTATATTCGGTTTTCTGTCTACTTGCCCTCTTTTTTATTGTCGCTGTGTTTCTTATGATTATCCGTAGAAGAATGTCTTACAGCATAATCGTCTATCAGGCTTTCAATCATATTTTTCTTTAAATACACATCGAAGCTCAACATACATACAAGAGAGAATAACTGAAGAAATTCCTTGTCATCTTCATCTGATACATTTGCAAAGGAATTATCAGCCTTTTCGGACATTTTTAAAACATCCTGCGAAATCTGGCTTATTTGTCCCTTTTCAAGATTATATATTTCCTTGTAAATAGTATCCATATCAGGAGTAGCATCGTCTCCAAAGAAATTATCTGTCAAAGGATTGAGAAGCTTCTGTATGTCGCTTATAGATAAAATGTTCTTGAAATAATAAATAAAAGCAAGAATATAAATATGGTTCTTTGAATATTTCTTCTTAATAGGAGCAGGAAGCAGCTGATTTTTGGTATAGTTATTAATCATTGTCTTGGTTAATGTCTTATCATTATCATGGCGCTTTACATCACTTAAATGTTCATCCATAAATGTTGTAACCTGATCCATATATAAGTTAATATTAGGAACATCACCCGGCTTGATATAATTAAGCTTAACAAGCTTTTTAAGGAGCGAGTTAATAAATGTTTTACTGTCGGCAGTATTGTTTCCTGAAACAGTAGCAGCATCCTCGCTGTTGATGCTATTGTTTACATTGTCTATATTTTTCCCCATAAGAGTCCTTTCGTACACAAAACTAGGTTGTATTTGATTAGATTATATTTGATTACGTATATTACATTATATAGTAATGAAAACTATATATCAAGTCAAAAATGAATACATGTCATTTTTATTTGTTATTTTTATTTGCTATATTTGTTAATTAATTGTATTTGCAGGATATATTTTTAGGAAAACAGCCAATGTGTCAAATTTGATATGATAGAGCCGTCAAATGTGCATTTAAACGTATTTACCTAAAGAGTGATAATTTATAGAATAAAAATGTAAATACTCGTGACATTTTAGCGGCATTATATTATAATGATACTAAATTGTTCACGAGAAACAATAATAATTATGGGTGTCGCCAAGGGTGGCAGAATGGAGGATTTTATGGGAATTTTAACAAGATTTAAGGATATCATGAGTGCTAATATCAATGCTCTTTTGGATAAATGTGAGGATCCAGAGAAGATGATTGACCAGTACATGAGAAATCTTGAGAGCGATCTTGGAAAAGTAAAGGCTGAGACAGCATCAGTTATGGCTGAGGAAACAAGAGCCAAGAGAGAATTAGATGAGTGCACAGAGCAGATGAATAAGATGCAGTCATATGCAGAAAAGGCATTGACAGCAGGTAACGAGGCTGATGCACGTTCATTCCTTGAGAAGAAACAGCAGCTTGCAACAACACAGGCTTCTCTTACTCAGACATATAATCTTGCAAAAGATAATGCAACAAAGATGCGTCAGATGCATGACAAACTCGTGAAAGATATTAATGATCTTGAATCAAGAAGAGCAGCAATTAAGGCAAAGGTTAAGGCTGCCAAGGCACAGGAGAGAATCAACAAGGTTGGTTCAAGTGTACTTGGAGCTAACAACAGCATGGAAGCATTTAATAAGATGGAAGCTAAGGCTGATAAGATGCTTGATGAGGCAAATGCTATGGCAGAGCTTAATGCATCACAGGAAGATGCTGATATTAACAGCCTTGCAGCTAAATATGATGCGGCTCCTGATAATACAGCAGTAGATGACGAACTTGCAGCGTTAAAGGCTAAGATGGGTATTCAGTAATAACCGTATATTAGCAGCATACATTTTAGAACGGAGGATGTAATGGGATTATTCAAAGGGCAGTTAGCCAATGTTGTTGAATGGGAAGAATATAGAGATGATATTATATTCTGGAAATGGACTAACAGAGAGATAAAGAAAGGCAGTAAGCTTATTATCCGTGCCGGACAGGATGCCATCTTTATGTTCAATGGCAAGATAGAAGGTATCTTTAAGGAAGAAGGAAGCTTTGATGTAGAGTCAGATATTATTCCTTTCTTATCTACACTCAAAGGCTTTAAATTCGGATTTAACAGTGGAATGAGAGCTGAAGTATTATTTGTTAATACTAAGGAATTTGTTGTAAAATGGGGAACAAAGAATCCAATTCCTATACAGCATCCATCACTTCCTGGTGGAGTTCCGATAAGAGCTTTTGGTACATTTACATTTAAGGTGTCTGATTATATGGCTTTGATTGATAAGGTCGCAGGCATTAAGCAGATGTACACAGTTGATGATGTTAAAGAAAGAGTTGTTGCAGTTCTTGACCAGCTTTTAATGAAATGGATTTCAAAAGAAGGCAAGGATATGTTTAATCTTCAGGCTAATGCATATGATATTTCTAATGGGATTAAGCAGGACCTTGATATGGAGATAAGCAAGATTGGAATAGAAATCACAGGATTTACAATTTCAAGCTTCTCATATCCTGAAGAAATTCAGAAGATGGCTAATAAGGCTGCTTCTCAGTCAATGGTTGGTGATATGAATAAGTATACACAGATGGCAATGGCTGACTCTATTGAAAAGGGCGGCCGTTCTAATATTGCCGGTGATATGGTTAATCTGTCAATGGGAATGGCTATGGGACAGCAGATGATTAATACCATGAATAACATGAGTAATGCTAATACATCAGGAAATGCCGGCAATAATGCGGCAGCTTCCAATGGAGCTTCAAACGGAGCGCCAAAGTTCTGCCCTGAGTGTGGAACACCTACTAACGGAGCAAAGTTCTGCTCTAACTGTGGAACAAAGCTTATATAATTAATTTAATTTAAACAGACTTATGATGAGACTGTTGCACTAATGTGTTTAGTGGAGCAGTCTCATTTTACCGTATTAAAAAGGCTGCCGAAACGCCAAGAAATGAGGAAATATATGAATTTAGATGGCTTAAATAATATGCAGAAGAAGGCTGTGAAATGTACAGAAGGACCGCTGCTTATAATAGCAGGTGCCGGAAGTGGTAAGACAAGGGTTCTTACACACAGAATAGCATATCTTATAGATGAATGTCAGGTTGCACCATACAATATATTAGCTATAACATTTACCAATAAAGCGGCTAAAGAAATGAGAGAAAGAGTGGATAAGGTTGTCGGGGATTGTGCTTCACAGGTATGGGTAAGCACATTTCACTCAACCTGCGTAAGAATATTAAGAAGATATATAGACAGATTAGGATATAATACTAATTTTACAATTTATGATACAGATGACCAGAAAAGTGTAATTAAGGATATTTGCAAAAAGCTTAACATAGATACAAAGATGCTCAAAGAGCGCACAATTATGGGAGCAATATCATCTGCTAAGGATGAGATGATAACTCCTGATGAAATGATTATCAATGCCGGAAATGACTATAACGCAAAAAGAATTGCCAATGTATATAAGGAGTACCAGAAGACATTAAAGCTTAATAATGCTCTTGATTTTGATGACCTTATTTTTAAGACAGTAGAGCTGTTTAATCAGGATAAAGAGGTCCTTGAATATTATCAGGATAAATTCAGATACATAATGGTAGACGAGTATCAGGATACCAATACATCACAGTTCAGGCTTGTTGCAAAGCTTGCAGAAAAATACGGAAATCTTTGTGTTGTCGGTGATGATGACCAGTCTATCTATAAGTTCAGAGGTGCTAACATAGGAAATATCCTTAATTTTGAAAGCACATTTGAAGGTGCTGAGGTAATCAAGTTAGAGCAGAATTACCGTTCAACACAGAATATACTTAATGCTGCCAATGCAGTTATAAGTAATAACATAGGCAGAAAGAAGAAAAGCTTGTGGACAGATAATTCAGAGGGTGAGCTTATTAATTATTCTCTCTATGAAAATGGTTATCAGGAAGCAGAAGGTGTTGTAAACAGCATTTGTGCAAATGTAAGGGACGGCTGGAACTATAATGATGTAGCGATATTATACAGAACTAATGCGCAGTCACGAGTTTTGGAAGAAAAGCTTATGATGAGAAATGTTCCATATCGTATTTATGGTGGAATTAATTTCTATCAGAGAAAAGAAATCAAAGATATTCTTGCTTACTTAAAAACCATTGATAACGGAATGGACGGACAGGCTGTAAGAAGAATTATAAATGTTCCTAAGAGAGGAATAGGTGCGACAACAATTGACAGAATACAGGAGTATGCAGATGCTAATGATATGACATTCTGGGATGCTTTGTGTGATGCAGCGAATATTGATTCAATAAAGAGGTCATACTCCAAGATAGAACCATTCATTGTGCTTATGAGTGGATTTAAGGCAAAAGCACAGTACATGTCAATTAAGGAATTGATAGAAACGGTAATAAGAGATACGCATTATATAGAATCGTTATCTGAGACGGATGACAGGGAGGTTGTTGAGGAAAGACAGCAGAACCTGGATGAATTTATTAACAAGGCAGTAGCTTATGAGCAGAATCTGGAAAATGGCGAGGAGAAGCCTACACTCAGCGGTTTTCTTGAAGAGGTTGCGCTTATTGCTGATATTGATAACCTGAATGAATCAGAGAATCATGTGGTATTAATGACTCTTCACAGTGCAAAAGGTCTTGAATTTCCAATCGTATATATGACAGGAATGGAAGACGGACTTTTCCCTAGCTACATGACTATAGTTTCTGATGATCCGACTGAAATAGAGGAAGAGAGACGACTTTGCTATGTTGGTATAACAAGGGCGCAGAAGGAACTTAATTTATCAAGTGCCAAGATGCGTATGGTCCGTGGCGAAACACAGATGAACAAGGTGTCAAGATTTGTTAAAGAAATTCCTGAAGAATATCTTCACGTTGAGAACAACAGCAGTGGATACAGCAAAGGTAAAATAGCATTTGGTGGCGAAGAAACAGATGAGGAAGCACCTAGATATAATATTAGAAATAATGCAAAGGCAGCCCTTAACAGATATGCCGGAGTTGCAGGAAGCACAAGCTATAGCAGTCAGGGTGGCGGATTAGGAAGTCACAGAAAAGTAAGGATAGACGGAAGTAAGGGTGTGGGAACTTCTTATTCGTCAAATCCGTATTCATCAAATCCATATTCGTCAAATCCATATTCATCAAATTCTTATTCTTCATCATCTTATACTTCAAAGGGAATTGGTGGTACATCTGATAAAGCTTCAAGAGGACCATCATATGCAACAAGGACTAATTACGGAAGTGTTAATAATGTGAATAATGCGAATAAGAATAATGTCAATAAGGCAAATTCTGAAAATGCGGGTAAAACATATTCTGCCAACCCAAAGGTAGGCTTTGGAAAAGAATTTCCTATGGATTTATTTTACCTTGGTTCTAAGAGCAGGACCAATACAAAGAGTGATGCCGGAACCGCTGCTAAGACCAATGCCGGTGGGCTTGGTTATGAAGTAGGAGATATGGTAAATCATATTAAATTCGGAACCGGAAAAGTAATTGCAATAGAGAATTCTTCAAGAGACTATATGGTAACAGTTGATTTTGAGGAATATGGCCTTAAAAAAATGCTTGCCGGCTTTGCTAAACTTAAAAAGGCATAACAGGCAGAGTGCAGGAGATTAATTTGGACAGGATTAAATAAGTGTTTGAATAAGTTTCTAAAATAAGCGTAAAATATGTAGAAAATATAAAATGCGTATGCTATAATATATCATTATAAAACGTGAATATGAAAGGAGACCTACTATGAGCAAAGATAAGATAGAAGAGCTTATTGCAGCAAGTAAGTTAAGTGATATTCTTCATAAGAAAGAAGTAGAGGAAAAGAAGTGTAAAAAGTGCAACATCGTACTCATTGTTTTAGCAATTATCGGTGCAGTGGCAGCAGTAGCAGCAATTGCATATGCCGTATACAGATATTTCACACCGGATTATCTTGATGATTATGATGATGATTTTGACGATGACGATTTTGATGATGATTTTGATGACGATGATGACTTTGAAAAAGAAGATTAATCACGAATACTTAATGTGAATTAATGGGACTATTGCACGGGATATATTAATATACATGCCTGCGATAGTTCCATTTTTGCTGTATAGGGATTCTTTTGAATTTACTATGTGGCGCAAAGGAAAAATGACAGGAGCATAAGAATTACAATGAAAAAAGGCGGACAATATACAGGATACGTTGAATATGCAGATTTTCCCAATAAAGCATATGTAAGGGTGGAGTCGGACAATCCGGAAGACGATGGCAAAAAGGCTATTGTTAAGAATTCCATACCGGGTCAGAAAGTTAAATTTATGGTAAACAAGAAAAGAAAGGATAAATGTGAGGGCAGATTGTTAGAGGTGCTTGAGAAAAGTCCGATAGAAACTAACCAGCCATGTCCACATTTTGGAAAATGCGGTGGCTGTGTTTACCAGACAGTAGCTTATGATGAACAGTTAAAGATAAAGAGTGCGCAGGTGGAAAAGTTGCTTAAGGAAGTCGTTGAAGGTGAACTTCCTTTTGAAGGAATAATAGGAAGCCCGGTAAGGGAAGAATACCGTAACAAGATGGAGTTTTCATTTGGCGATGAATATAAGGACGGCCCGCTTGCACTTGGACTTCACAAGAGAAACAGCATGTATGATATTGTTTCCGTAACAGATTGTAAAATAATAGATGAAGATTACCGTAAGATATTAAAATGTGTGCAGGAATATGCGTTGGAGAAGGAATTACCATTTCAGCATAAAATGAGTCATGAAGGATATCTTAGACATCTGCTTGTAAGAAAATCAGTTAAAACAGAGCAGATACTTGTAGATATTATAACTACAACTCAGATGGAACATGATTTTACAGAATTAATAGACCGTCTTAAGGCAATTGATTTTAAAGGAACACTTACAGGAGTGCTTCATACATTTAATGACAGTCTCGCAGATGCTGTAATTAATGAGAAAACTGAACTGCTCTACGGACAGGATTATATAGAAGAAGAGCTGTTGGGACTTCGTTTTAAAATAACTCCATTTTCATTTTTCCAGACTAATTCACTTGGCGCAGAGGTGCTTTATTCCAAGGCAAGGGAGTATGTGCTGTCCGGGGGCTTTGGAGAAACGGCCGGTGCTGCGGAAAATGTTAATGCTCAAGGAAATGTTAGTGTTCAAGGAAATGTTAGTGTTCAAGGAAATGTTAATGCTCAAGGAAATTTTAATGCTAATGTTAGTGGAAATACTGATGGAAAGCCGGTTATATACGATTTGTATACGGGCACAGGAACTATTGCGCAGATGTTATCTCCTGTTGCAAGCAAGGTTATTGGAGTAGAAATCGTTGCGGAAGCTGTTGAGGCTGCTAAGAAGAATGCAGCCCAGAACGGACTTACTAATTGTGAATTTATTGCGGATGACGTTTTAAAAGCACTTGATAATATTGAGGTTAAACCGGATTTCATAGTACTTGACCCACCTCGTGACGGAATTCATCCTAAGGCACTTGAAAAGATTATCGACTACAGCGTTGACCGAATGGTGTATATCTCATGCAAACCAACTTCCCTTGCCCGCGACCTCGTCACATTGCAGGAAAGAGGGTACAAGGTGGAGAAGTGCTGCTGCGTGGATATGTTCCCGAATACGGTGCATGTGGAGACTGTGTGTTTATTGTCCCGAAAAGATAAGTAAGGGACCGAAGGTGGCGTATTAGTTTGAGTTGAAGGAGGAATCCTATTTGAAAAAGAAAAAAGATGAAGTAACTATACGTTCCAGCGCAGCGGAGTACTTAACCTATGTTGCCTCTGTTGGCGACCAGCAGGACAGTTTTGAAATGCGCTATGAGGATGAGAATATATGGCTGACACAGAAGATGATGGCTACATTGTACGATGTGGGAACAAATACAATCAATTATCATATTAAGAAGATATTCGAGGATAGTGAGCTACAGGAGGATTCAGTTATTCGAAAATTTCGAATAACTGCTCTTGATGGGAAAAGCTACAATATAAATCATTATTCCTTGGAGATGATTATTGCCGTAGGTTTCAAGGTCAATTCCGAGCGTGCGGTACAGTTCCGTAAATGGGTGAATCAAATTGCAAAGGACTACACAATTAAAGGCTGGGTCATGGATGATGAACGTCTGAAACGTGGAACATATCTGACTGAAAAATATTTCGATGAACAGTTAGAGCGCATTCATGAGATTCGTGTAAGCGAAAGAAAATTTTATCAGAAAATAACCGACCTGTATGCTACAGCTATTGATTATGATAAAAATTCTGCAACGACGAAAAGATTTTATGCAACTGTTCAGAATAAAATGCATTACGCAGTTCATGGACATACAGCTGTTGAGTTGATTGTGGAAAGGGCAGATCACACACAAGAGCATATGGGATTAACTACTTGGGCAGATGCTCCTGAAGGAAAGATTAAGAAAAGTGATGTTACATTTGCTAAGAATTATTTGAGTCAGGACAAAATGAAGCAGCTGAACCGTATGGTTACGGCATACCTGGATTTTGCTGAGAACATGACATTAAGGCATATTCCTCTTACGATGCAGGATTGGGAAAAAAGGCTCAATGGCTTCATTGAAATGTTTGATTACGGTATTTTACAGGATGCAGGTAAAGTGACAGCTGAAATTGCAAAGCTTCATGCTGAGACAGAATTTGAAAAATACCGTGTAATTCAGGACAGACTGTTTATGTCCGACTTCGATAAGTACATGCTGGAATTAGAGGAAAATGCAAAGAAATAAGATTTTGATTGCAAGTATAGCTTAAGGTGAGATAAGTTCTATTAAAGATATAAGATGAGGTATTACCATGGATAGTTTTATTGAGGCTTTATATGGAGAAACAACAGAGCAAATTCCAAAAGAATATGATTGGTTTGCTCCACTGATAGGTGATTGGAATTTTGAATATAAAGATAAATTTATTGATGGGGATATTGATAAACCACAGAGGCAAATAAAAGGCGAGTGGATATTTAGAAGAGTATTAAATGGCTTAGGCATTGAGGATATGTTTATCTGTCCATCAAGAGCAACAAGAGAAATCAATCCTCAGGCAGATGGCGAATATGGAGTTGGACTTAGAATGTTTAATAGAAAGACTCTTTGCTATGACATGGTTTATGCATGTGAAAGCAAATTTACAAGGCTTACATTTACAATGGAAAATGGGATTTTAACAGGAACTATTATCGATAATCCAAATAGAAAATGGCGTTTTGTTGAAAGAAATGAAGATACATTTCATTGGCAAAACATTACTATTCAGGAAAATGGGAAAATAACTGTAAATTGTGAAGTTTATGGTAAAAGGAAATAGCTTGAATATAAGCACATATTTACTTCGAAGTAAGCCGGTAAGATTTGTACGGTATGAAGATAGTACAAACATTGATAAATAATAAAACAAAATATTTATATATTTTATAAGAAGGTAGAATTAAGTGAAATGTCACTTTAGTTCTACCTTTTTACATTTTACGCGTTTTAGGTCAGAAATTTACATTTTACGTTGTATTTCGTTGTATTTCACCGTTAAATTTTGAGTGAGGTTCCCGATGACCTTAAATTAGTTTTTACTATGGTAAGTTCCCGAAAAATGTGAGTTTATTTAGAAATTATTGTAGTACATTCAAAAAAATAGTATAATAAAGCTACTATCGTAGTGATTTTTGCGCACTCTAAGTAGCGGGAAGTTTGGCATTTTAAAAAATGAATAGAAGTAACCTCCCGCAGGAACATGTATTTATATTGCTTAGATATGGGTGCAAAAATATTTATTTACGGAGTAATCTTATACTTAAGTTAATATCATCATATGGTATCTGGGAAATACCAAATTTGGTGATGTTATCTAATCCAATAAAGCCTTGACCGGCTTCAAAAGGAGATTGGTTGTTAAGTGACTTTCTAGGTACTGAGTTGATATGTGACGCAAGAAGATTGCAGTATTCTTGCGTTAATCCGGCAAAGGATGTTCCTTTTGGGAGGACATATCTTATATACTCGTGGTTCTTTTCAATAGAACCTTTTTGCCATGATGCGTTAGGGTCGCAGAAGAAGACATTTGACAACCTTTCTCCATTTATGTAAGAAAGTTCAATGCTTTCAGGGTCAGAAAATTCTGTACCATTATCTGTCAGTATAACTTCAAACAGTCTGGAAAATTCAAAATCACCCAATGCCATTTTCAAATCTTGGAATACCTGATTAACATACTGTGCTTTTTTATAGGGAAGCAGGTAAATAAGCATAAAATTAAAGGCTCTAAACAGCAAGGTAAGGAAGCATTTGCCACCTTTGCCACCGGCTGTGCCAATAACCGTATCCATTTCAACAATAGAAGCCATAGGATGGAACTCCATATAATCCTGGAAGTCATGATATTGTCTGCCAAGACGATATTTGTGGTCGATTTTTTCGCGAGAGTAATCATATTCTTTTTTTACACGAAATACTTCTTTTCGTTTAAATTTTTCATGAGAGTGTCCTTTCTATGGCACCCATATCATATGAAAAAGTATAACATATCATATCAAAGTAGTTCCCCTTAATATTTGTCAAGGTAAGTTCCCAATTCTTAAAAAACGGGAAGTTTCAATAAAAATTTACAACCGTTACATTTCACGTCATAAATTTACATTTCAGGAAGGGGGGAACAATTGGGGTAGCAAACGGTTATGAATCCTAAATTATATTATAATCAACAATA
>ERZ1106969.1129-NODE-1129-length-20527-cov-9.706233_pt1 | contig 20527 bp, 19 predicted proteins | sample MGYA00403685_ERZ1106969 | MGnify/ENA primary metagenome ERZ1106969 (study PRJEB35170, sample SAMEA104062416) | human gut metagenome | biome: human gut; feature: human-associated habitat; material: faeces | place: Denmark | collected 2012-05-18 ... | reverse complement strand
TTAAGAAAGTTACCGAGAAAATAATGACTGAGTTTTCGGATTTGAATCTATGCCCAATTAACAACCGTCAGGGAATTGTAATTGATGGTGAAAGTTCAAAGGTTATTTGCAAAGACTAATTTGAAAATTCCCATTTATCAAGCCCTTTGAGAGAGGAGAAATCTTTTCTCAAAGGGCTTTTTCTATTTTTACGGATATTCGCAAACTACAAGAAAAAGCCAAAACTTCATATACTCTAATCACAGAGGAAGTGGAGGTTTTGATATGAGTAACAGTTTAGCGGCAGTACATCCAGAATTGATTGTCGAATGGTCGGATAGGAATTTACCGCTGACACCGGACAGCGTGACTTTCGGCTCGAATAAGAAAGTATGGTGGAAGAGAAGATAAAGCCAGATAGATATGAGGACGTGGGAGAGATTCTGCGTCCCAACGTCCGTGTGGGCTTGCTTTTATTCGGATATTCGTATATAATGTATCGTGTTGAGTATTATCCATGTGGAGGTGCGGTATGAACGGGATCAATGGCTATATCTCCATTCGGGAGGCGTCTTACCGTTGGGGCGTGTCAGAGCGGCGGGTCAACCAATACTGCGCCGAAGGGCGGATCCCCGGCGCGTCCCGGTTCGGGCGTTCATGGGCGATCCCGGAAAATGCGGAGAAACCGTCCGACCCGCGCTTTCAAGGACAGCACCGCGATTCCGGCAGGACAAGCACCTGACGGATACCCCTCTGCATGGGAAGCATCCGCAAAAAGGAGGTGAACGCTATGGCCTGCGACGAGAGCTTGTACCGCCAATATCTGAACGGCGACGACGAAGGGCTCAATGCCCTGATGAAAAAATACGGCGACCCCCTGACCCTGTATATCGACGGCTATCTGCACGACGTTCACGAGGCGGAGGAGCTGATGCTGGACGTTTTCGCCTATCTGTTCACCAAAAAGCCGAAGATACGGGACGGCGGCTTCAAGGCGTATCTCTATAAGGCGGCGCGGCACATGGCGCTGCGCCATAAGAGCAAACGGAAGCCCCTGTTCAGCCTCGATATGCTGACCGGCGAGCCGGACGGACGGCTGCTGGCGGAGGAGGTCATCCGGACGGAGGAGCGAAACCGCGTCCTGCATTTCTGTATGGGCGAAATGAACCCGGACTATCGGGAAGTCTTGTATCTTACCTATTTTGAAGGCATGAGCTACGCGCAGGCGGCGGAGGTCACGGGGAAAACGGTAAAACAGATCACCAATATGGTGTATCGTGGAAAAGAGAGCCTGCGAAGGCTGCTGGAACGGGAGGGAATCACAAATGCGGAGTCATGAGGAGCGCGTCGCGGAGACGAAGCGGCGCATCGCCAAAATGGAACGAGAGAAACGGCTGCGGCGTAATACGGTCACTATGGCTTCCGCCGTGGCGGCGTGCCTTGCGCTGCTTGTATGCGCGTCCCTCGCCATGCCCGGCATTGCCGCGCGGATACAGATCGGCGACTACTCCGGCTTTGAAACGGCGGCCAGCATGTATGGCGGCGGTGCGGCTTTGGGATACATCGTCATCGGGCTGCTGGCGTTTTTACTCGGCGTGTGCGTGACCGTTCTGTGTTTCCGGCTGCGTCAGATGAGCCGAGAGGACGGGCAGGACAGGGAAAGCGAGGATGCGCATGGAGCTGATTGAGAACCTGCTGCAACTGCTGACCACGTTCGTCGGCGCACTGCTTTCGGGTATCGCCTACCGAAAAAGTGGGCGGCAGACGTATTTCCTGCTGCTGTGCTTCTACGGCTGCTTTGCCCTCGGCGCGCTCTACTGGACGCTGTATCTGCTGCTGTTCGATACCACACCGCGCGTTTTCTATGTCTCGGAGTTCGGCTGGGTGGCCAGCGTAATTTTCCTGCGCATTTTGCAGGCCACGCTCACCACTCAGGACGAGCGCAGCTTCCGCAGCCGCTCTGCATGGCTTTCGCCGCTGATCGGCGTACCGCTGCTGGCGTTCTACTGCACCTTCGGGGATATTCTCTCCAACCTGATCTGGTGCGGCATGATGATTTGGCTCTCCTTCTGCGCCATCCGTGGACTGGTCTACGCCAATGGGCAGACAGGCACGGCGCGGAATATGCGGTACTACCACATCGGCGTGCTGTGCTTTGCGGTTGCGGAGTATCTGCTTTGGACGGTGGGCTGCTTTTGGCCGGATACCTCTCTGGCAAGCCCCACCTTCTGGTGCGATATGCTGCTGACGCTCGCCATTCTCGGCCTGCTGCCCGCCACGAGAAAGGCGGTGGACGCATGACCTACATCGAAAACATCTTCCTCTGCATGGTATCTCCCCTGCTGGTGGCCGCTTTGTGCATGGGCAGGCGGCAGCTCCGCTTCTTCCTGTTCTGCATTGCCGGGATGGGGATGTGCCTGCTTTCGGCCTATATCAACACCTTCCTCGCGGCGGTGTGTCAGGCGGACGCCCTTGCCGCCACGGCGGAGATTGCGCCGGTGGTGGAGGAAATGATGAAGCTGCTGCCGCTGGTGTTCTATCTTCTGGTGTTTGAGCCGGAGAGCGAGAGAATTAAGCCCGCCGCCATCACGCTCGCCCTGAGCTTCGCCACCTTTGAAAACGTGTGCTATCTCATCCAGAACGGCGCGGACCGCTTCTCCTTCATCTTCTTCCGGGGCTTCGGCACGGGAGCCATGCACGTCCTCTGCGGCCTGATCGTGGGCGGCGGGCTTGCCTATGCGTGGCGGCGGACGTGGCTTAAAATAGCCGGTACGTGCGGGCTGCTGGGCGCGGCCATCACCCTCCACGCCATCTATAATCTGCTCATTGCTTACGGCGGCGCGGCGCAGTATGTGGCCTATGTCCTGCCGGTGCTGCTGGTAGCGGCGGGAAGATGGTCCGCTTTCCGCTTATCGCAGAGGAAATAACCGAACATTTACTCCCTGAGAGCTGCCTTTTGGCGGCTCTCAAATTTTTTTGAAAAATTTTGCGTTTTGGGTGAGAGTTTTTTCGATTTTTTGTACCTATATAAGTGAAAGGGTTTTTATCACAGTTCCAGACAAACCGGAAAGGGGGTTCAAACGATATGTACGATACCGCAAGACGGGTCGCATTCGTCAAGCAGCGGGTGCGGGAAAACAACCGCCGGAGGCAGCGGCGCGAGGTAATAAGTCTCTCCGCAGCGTGTATGCTGCTGTGCGCGGCGCTGATGCAGACAGCGGGCACGGTCGTCGGGCCGGGGCAACCGGAAGCATGGGGCGTGTTCGGCTCGATGCTGCTGCGGCAGGACGCGGGCGGCTATGTGCTGGTGACCGTCGTCTCTTTTGCCGCGGCGGCAGCGATTACCGCGCTGTGTTTCCGGCTCAAAAACAGGGAAAACCAGAAAAAAGGCGGGGCGGACAAACCAGCCCCGCAAGAACAGGAGGAGAAAAGCCAATGAAGAAACGAATACTCAGCATCCTGCTCGTGTGCTGCATGGTGCTCGTCCTTTTGCCGACGACCGTGTTTGCCAACAATGACGGCGCAAAAGCCATACAGCTCGGTACAAGTGGAATCAGTGGTTATGACAGCACAAATCGCAGCTATGACTATATTTATTTTGGCACATGGAATAACAGCACCGTCAAATGGCGTGTGCTGGATACAAAAACCAATATGCCCAATGCTCAGGAGGGCGACGGATTTTTTCTGCTCTCTGATGCGCTGCTTGGGACTGGAGCGTTTGGCGGCGTAGAATTTGACTATACGACCCCATATACCAACGACTGGAAGGGCAGCCGTGGGCAGGACTGGTGCAATGGCTTTTACACCAGGAACCTCAGCACTACGGAGCAAAAAGCTGTTTTTGCAACCAGCAAAAGTGATGATCCATACATTGATGGACGCTTTATGGGTTCTGAGAACATCCTGAATGGAGACAAGGTGTTTTTCCTCTCGGCAGAGGAAGCGGGGAAAGCAGCCTACGGATTTATCGATGACAATGCGCGTATCGCCAATTATGGTGATAGTGCGGGCGGTTGGTGGCTTCGTTCTCCTCACCAAGACTATAACTCTGCAGGCGTGGTCAACGCTTCCGGTGGTGTGCGTGCTGAATGGGTGAACGATACCAACGCAGCTCGTCCTGCGTTCAACTTGAAGCCGGACTCTGTCCTCCTTGTTTCTGCCGCCGTTGGCGGCAAAGGTGCTGCTGACGGAATTTTCAAAATTCCGGAATACAGCGGAGACGAATGGAAATTGACACTTTTGGATGATACCCGCACTTTTCGGGTAACGGAAACCGCCGCAGTAGGAAAACCTGGCGGCTCTGTTACGCTGAATTTTTCCGGGGCGAGAACGGGGCAAAATGAATATATTTCTGCGATCATCAAGGGTGAAAGCGGCGCGACCCACTATGGAAGAATCATGAAGCCCACTGCTGCAGACACACAGCTCAGTTTTACGTTGCCGTATGACCTTGATAGCGGAAATTATAAACTCTATGTGTTCTCCGAGCAGTGTAACGGTGATTACAAGACTGACTACGCCAGCCAATTTCAGACGGTAGCGTTGACGGTGGAGGAGGCAGCCACCGAGCAGTTTGCCCTCACTTCTGGCGGCACCTATTACTTTGACCTCTCCGGTGAGAACATTCCAGGCACAATAAACGATAATTTACCGGACAAATCAATGCACTATGTTCCTTTTACCTACGCCGGGGCAGTGGATGCCTACAAGCTCACATCAGCGATGGCACCTGCCGAGGAGTATGCACAACAGAACGAATATGCCCACAGCCTGTTCGTGGCAGACTATGCCGTAACGCATACAACAAGCTGGGATGACCTGAACACCGCAGGTCTGATTTTCGGCAAGAACTTCGCAACCGGCGGTGTGGACTATACCCTGCGCGCGCCGTCTGAGGGAAGCGCTGGTACAGGCTCGGGCAATTCCCAACGTGGCACGCCCCAAAGCAACGAATGGGACAGGATACTGGACAAGAACAACGGATATATCAAAAACTGGAGCGGGATGTCTTCGTGGGGACAAGATACTCCGCACACTGAGGAATCGAGCCGTGCGGTTCGCGGATACGATTCGGCTCGCGGCTGGCACAATAGCATTGCTGCGACCTCCGATTCGAGTGTCGGCTTCCGCCCTGTCCTTGAAGTCCTGAACCCGGACACGCTGGGCTCTGACGGGCTGAAAGCTGTTGTCCTTGACCTTGGCGGCGGCAAGCTGGGGAATCGCTCCGAGAATATTCAAATCATTGTAAAAAGCGGCGAGAGCTTTACCGCGCCCAGCGGCGACGGCCTGACTCGCCCAGACGGGAATACCGGCAGTTACTTTATGTGGCTCGGCAGCGATGGTGAGCTCTACGATCCGGGCGACAATGTCCCAGCGGTCGTAACCAAGCTCACGGCGCGGTTTGCGCCCATAGAGCAGTTCAGCCTCGTTTCTGGCGGCACGTATTACTTTGACCTCTCCGGTACAGGCATCCGCGGCACGGCGCACAGCAGACTGCCGGACAAAACATTGCATTATGTTCCCTTTACCTATGCCGGGACAGTGGACGCCTACAAGCTCACATCAACGATGGCAACTACTGCGGCGTATGCGCAGCAGAACAAATATGCCCACAGCCTGTTTGTGGCGGATTATGCCATAACGCATACGGTAAGCTGGGAGAATCTGAATTCCGCAGGTCTGATTTTCGGAAAAGGCTACACCTCCGGCGGCGTGGAATATACGCTGCGTGCGCCGTCCGTGGGAAGTAGTGGCGTAGGCTCGAACTATTCGCAACACGGCATACCACAAAGCAACGAATGGGACAAGATGCTGGACAAGGACAACGGATATATCAAAAACTTTAGACAGATATATTCGTTTGGACAAGATACTACGAGCAGTTCGGAGTCGGACCGTGCAAGCCGAGGGTACAATGCGCCCCGCATCTGGCACCGCACCGTTACTACGCGTTCCAACGAGTCCCTCGGTTTCCGCCCTGTCCTTGAAGTCCTGAACCCGGACACGCTGGGTTCTGACGGGCTGAAAGTCGTTGTCCTTGACCTTGGCGGCGGCACATTGGGCAGCGGCAGATTGAGCGTCAGCTCGGATATCCAGATCATCGTAAAAAACGGCGAGAGCTTTACCGCACCTGCCTCCAATGGTCTGACCCGTCCCGACGGAAATACAGGCAGCTACTTTATGTGGCGCGGCAGCGACGGTGCGCTCTACGCACCGGGTGACAGCGTCCCGGCAAACGTGAACAAGCTGACGGCGCAGTTTGATTCCATAGAGCAGTTCACCCTCGTTCCCGGCGGCACATATTACTTTGACCTCTCCGGTGCGGGTATTCCCGGCACGGCGAGCGGCAGCCTGCCGGATGCGTCGCTGCACTATGTTCCCTTTACCTACGCCGGGACAGTGGACGCCTACGCGCTCACGTCGGAGATGGCAACCACCGATGAGTATGCAGAGAAGCACAAATATCCACACAGCCTGTTTGTAGCGGACTTCGCCGTAACGCATACGATAAGCTGGGAGAATCTGAATGCCGCAGGTCTGATTTTTGGAAAAAACTACACTGCCGACAGCGTGGAATATACGATGCGCGTGCCGTCAGCAGGACGTTCTTATAGAGGCTCTGGCGATTCTGTACGCGGCAACCCACAAAGCAACGAATGGGACAAAATACTGGACAAATACGACGGATATATCAAAAACTGGAGCAAAATATATTCGTGGGGGCAGGATACTGCGCACAATTACGCGCAGGGTCGTGCGAACCGTGGGTATAGCTCGGCCCGCAACTGGAGTTTCTACGAATCTTCGGGTGCCAAATCGCACCTTGGTTTCCGTCCCGTCCTGGAAGTCCTGAACGCGAACACCTTGGGCGCTTACGGACTGAAAGCCATTACCCTTGACCTTGGCGGTGGCAAATTGGGCGGCAGCTCCGAGGCCATCCAGATTATCGTAAAAAACGGTGAGAGCTTTACCGCGCCTGCCTCCGACGGTCTGATCCGGCCGGACGGAGATACCGGCAGCTACTTTATGTGGCTTGGCAGCGACAGCAAGCTCTACGCATCGGGCAGCAGCGTTCCGGCAGATGTAACCAAGCTGACGGCACAGTTTGCTCCCGGCATTTTTGACGTGACCATCACTACGGACAGACTGCCGGACGGCAAGGTGGGCGAGGCGTATAGCCAGACCCTGACCGCCGACGGCACCGAGCCTGTCGCATGGAGCATCAGCAGCGGCAATCTGCCCGACGGTCTGAAGCTGGATGGGAATACCGGCGAGATCAGCGGCACGCCTACTGCGGACGGCACCGCCAAATTTACCGTCAAGGCTACCAACAGCGCGGGCAGCAATACGAAGGAGCTGTCTATTACGATAGCTAAAGCCGCGCCTGCCGAGTATACCGTCAGATTCAACGCCAACGGTGGCGGCGGCACAATGGCAGATGTCACCGGCGTTTCCGGCAGCTACACCCTGCCCTCCTGCGGTTTTACTGAACCGGAAGGCAAGCAATTCAAGGGCTGGTCAACCAGTGCCGACGGTTCGGTTATTTCCGGCACGACCTATGAAGTAAGCTTGGATACTACCTTCTATGCAATCTGGGAGAGTAAAGAGTATTCCATCATCGTAACGGACGGCAAAGCGACAATCGGTGCAGGAAGCGAAATCAGTAAAGCGGCGCAAGGCACAACCATTACTCTGACCGCAAATGCGGCTCCTGACGGTAAGGTGTTTGATAAGTGGGTAGTAGAAAGCGGCAACACTACTCTTGAAGATGCGAACAGTGAAACCACTACTTTCATAATGCCTGACAGTGAAGTCAGCGTGAAAGCGACCTACACAATTCCCCATACCCATACCTACGATCAGGAAATTCAGAAGCCGGAAACCCTCAAGTCGGCTGCCGACTGCACCAACGATGCAGTATATTTCAAGAGCTGCTCCTGCGGAGAGATCAGCACAACAGAAACCTTTACAGCGGCAGGTACACAGCTCGGGCACGCATGGGCAAGCGATTGGAGCAAGGACACAGACAATCATTGGAAAGAATGCTCTCGCTGCCACGAAAAGAAGGACGAGGCGGCTCACGATTATGGTAGCGATAACATCTGCGACACCTGCGGATATGACAAGACCGTACCGCATACGCACAATCTGACCCTCGTTCCCGCAAAGGCTCCTACTTGCACGGAGAAAGGCAACACAGCATATTACACCTGCGACGGCTGTGACAAGTGGTTTGAGGATGCAACCGGTGCATCCGAAATTACCGACAAGACAAGCGTAATCCTTGCGGCAACAGGTCATAGCGCTTCCGACTGGAAGTCCGATAATACCGATCACTGGAAAGAGTGCACCGTTGTCGGCTGCGGCGTGATCATCGAGGGCAGCAAGGCGGCGCATACCGCCGGTGAATGGATTATCGACACTCCGGCAACAGCTACCACAAGCGGCTCAAAGCATAAGGAATGCACCGTCTGCGGTTATACGATGGCAACCGAAACTATCCCGGCAACCGGCGGCGGTGAGCATACTCACAGCTACGGCAGCGAGTGGAAGAACGATGCCGACAACCACTGGCATGAGTGCTCCTGCGGCGATAAGAAAGATACAGCAGCGCATACCGCCGGCGAATGGATCATCGATACCCCGGCAACAGCTACCACAAGCGGCACAAAGCATAAGAAATGCACCGTCTGCGGTTATACGATGACAATCGAAACTATCCCGGCAACCGGCGGCGAGCATACTCACAGCTACGGCTCCGACTGGAAGAACGATGCTACGAACCACTGGCATGAGTGCTCTTGCGGAGATAAGGCCGATAAGGCGGCACACGACTTCAAGTGGGTTGTTGACAAGGAAGCGACCGCAACGCAAAAGGGCTCCAAGCATGAGGAGTGCAGGGTTTGCGGCTACAAGAAGGCGGCAGTTGAGATTCCGGCTACCGGAACACCGACTGAGCCGGGCAAGCCGACCGATTCGGATTCTCCGCAGACCGGTGACAACAGCAATATGATCCTCTGGATCGCACTGCTGTTTGTCAGCGGCGGCGTAGTGATCGGCATCATCGTTTACAGCAAAAAGAAGAAAGAAAACGCTGAATAAATCAGCTGCGAACCTTTGAGCGAAAGGGCGGTGACGGACATTGCCGTCATCGCCCTTTCGCTTGGACTGGAGAAGAAATCTTCCATTGATTTATAGCCTGTCCACTTCATAAAGTGACGTATGTTGTTGATATAGGTATCTGCAGTTCGGGAGGACCTGTTACGAATCAGGCATTCCTCTCTGAGCTTGTTAAAATATTTTTCGTACATAATAAACCTCCATGATACTAGTAACGTTAATGAGTCACTGCCATCATGGAGGTTCACGTATTAAAGATACCCTCTTGAGAAAAAGAGATTCTGGTGTTATTCTATTCATGGCAGTGTTAATGATGAAACTGTTCGATTGTTATTTTGTGGTGATTTAACAATACTACTTTTAGGGCTCATTATCTACTGCCTTTTTAAGTTAAAGAGAAAACTGTGCCACAGCCTTCGCAGGCCATCGCACAGCGATTTAGTTCAATTCAAGTTGATATTTCACATATTTTAGGAAATTTAATAACTGTTATATTTGATTATCAAATTCTTCGCAAACCCTTGAAAATACTAAGTTTGTAGCAAGTGAACTTTCCCTTACTCTTTCCCTTGTGTTACATTTTCCCATTGCTTTTCATGAACCTTAATATGGGAAAAATTAAGGGAAAGAAAATTTCATAACACAATATAACATATAACAATAACGACATGGTGAACTGATTGAAATGTTTTCGATATTTAACTCTGTAACTGATTATCAAAAGAAAATGGAGATAAGATACGATGAGAACAATTTATGCAGAATATAATATAAACCACGATAGTATTGATGTTTACACAAGTGCTGGATATATGCTTCGCATTGATTGCTGGGAAGCTGAAAAAAATTTAAAAACCACATATGGATCAGAATGTGCGCTTACTTCATTGGCTGTGGATGAGCCTTTGGAATATGCAAGATTATATCTTGATGGCAATTTACAGATGTGGGTGGATGCAGAAGATTCATTAGAACTTTATTAAGCAAGAAGTGAAATATTGTTGTAGATCTATCTCATTTCTTGAGGGTTCTTAAGATGCAAGATGATTGCTAATACGCATTTTACAATAGAGTTTAATTTTTAAAACTGTATGGTGGAAAGCAAGTCTGAAATGGCTTGCTTTTTGCTTTACAACGAGGGTGGTTACTGTATAATGAAATATGAAGTAAAAAGCAGTAATTTGATATGAAGCAATAAAGGAAATACATGATGGAAAAATATAAAATTCTAATAGTTGAAGATGATGTTGATTTGAGAGAGGGACTTTCCTTCTCCTTTTCTGGTGATGGATATGATGTGACAGAGACAGGGACAAAAAAGGATGGTTTACAAGAAATCGCAAACGGTGGTTATGATATTGTATTTTTGGATTGTAACCTGCCGGACGGAACGGGCTTTGAACTCTGTAAAGAAGTTCGTAGCTACAGCAATATCCCAATCATTATGCTGACTGCTCGTGATACAGAAATGGATGAGATAAAGGCTTTAGAATTAGGGGTAAATGATTACTTGTCAAAACCATTTTCTCTGGGTGTATTAAAAGCAAGAATGAAGCGGATACTTCAAGAAAAATCTGAAAGTACAAAGATTGTTACAGGTTCATTAAGCATAGACCAGAGTACTTGTAAAGTATATAAAAGAGGTTCAGAAATCTCTCTTAGCAAATTGGAATACCGTCTGTTGGTGTATTTGATTGAAAATAAGAATCATATCCTTTCTAAGGAGCAGATTTTAGAGAAGATATGGGATAGTGATGGAAAATATGTAGATAACAATACGGTGTCTGTGAATATCAGCAGGCTTCGTACAAAGATAGAGGATGATGTATCGAAACCAAAATGGATTCAAACAGTTCATGGAATCGGATATATCTGGAAGGAATAAAGAGATGTGGATTACGATACTTTTAGCAGTGCTTTTGTGTTTGTCGATTGGATATAGCATATATCAAAAAAGAAAAACATATCGCCTGATTGACCGTTTGCTGGACAGTGTGTTAAATCGGGAAATGATTGCAGCTTCTGATGTGGAAGAAGGAGAATATTCTGCCCTTGTCAGTAAAATCAAGCAGATACAGGAAGTGCTTGATAATCACGTGAATAGTGCCGAACAAGAAAAAGAGCAGGTGAAAAGTCTGGTATCTAATATGTCTCATCAATTAAAAACGCCCTTAGCGAATATTTCTCTCTATGCAGAAATCTTAAGTAAAGAGGAAATTACATCAGAACGGAAAACATTGTTTTCTGAAAAAATGCAACGACAGATTGACAAGCTGAGTTGGATTGTGGAGTCTTTATCGAAGATGGTAAAATTGGAGCAAAATATTGATGGCTTTGAAGGAAAAGCAATAGGGATCAAGCAGACGATTTTAGACGCAGTAGATACGCTTTATGAGAAACTGGAAAAAAAGGAAATCAACTTTACATTGGAACCATTTGAGGACAGATTACTGTATCATAATCGAAAATGGACAGCAGAAGTATTTGTAAATTTGTTGGAAAATGCTGTTAAGTACACCGATAGAGGAGGAACTATTTCCATTTGTGTAAAAAGTTATGATTTATACACAGAGATTCAGATTGCAGATAATGGGCGTGGTATCCGGCAGGAGGAAATGACCGATATATTCAAACGATTTTATAGAAGCCCAGAAGTTGAGAATATGGAAGGTTCTGGGATTGGTTTGTATCTTTCTAATCTGATTTTGGAAAAAGAAAAAGGATATATGACGGTAGATTCCGAGTATGGAAAGGGAAGCTGTTTTTCTGTGTTCTTACAAAACTGTAAGAACTAATCATCCGTTTGTAAAGAAATTGCAAGATACGGCAGTTATACTGGATGTATCAAGAAAAGAGGAGTGATGACGGATGAGTATTTTAGAATTACGAAATGTTGAGAAAATATATGGAGAAAAAGATAATCAGGTAAAGGCACTACGGAATATCAATCTAAAAGTAGAAGAAGGCGAGTTTGTTGCCATTGTAGGCACATCTGGTTCAGGCAAATCTACTTGTCTTAATTTAATCGGTGGTCTGGATAATCCGACAAGTGGACAGATTTTTATAAAGAATAAAGAGATTGGTTCTCTTTCAAGAAAAGAACTGACGATTTTCCGTAGAAGAAATATAGGGTTTGTATTCCAGAATTATAGTTTAATGCCTGTGTTGAATGTGTATGATAACGTGGCATTGCCGGTTACATTTGACTGTGGAAAACATATTAACCGCAAATATATCGAAGAATTGTTGCGGGAACTGGGCATTTGGGAGAAACGCAAGAAATATCCAAACGAATTATCCGGCGGTCAGCAGCAAAGAGTTGCAATCGCCAGAGCTTTGGCAAATAAACCGAGTATCCTGCTTTGCGATGAACCGACAGGTAATTTGGACTCAGCCACAACCATTGAGGTTATGGGGTTATTAAAAACGAGTTGTCGTAAGTACAATCAGACGATTCTCATGGTAACGCATAATGAAGCCATTGCACAGACTTGCGACAGAGTAATTCATATTGAAGATGGTCAGATTGTTACAGGAAAGAGAAGATTTCCGGCAAAAGGCGGTGATGTCGTATGTTAAAGCTGGCATGGAAATATATGCGGTATTACAAGAGCCAGACATTTGCAATTTTTGCGAGTATTTTATTAACAGCATCATTGCTTTCCGGGATTTCTTCTTTGATTTACAGCAGTCAGAAAAGTGATCTGGCGAACAGCAAAACTATTTACGGAGACTGGCATTATTATATTGAAACGGATAAGGAACTTTTTAATTCTGTAGAAAGCGGTGAGAAAGGAAAAGGATATACGCTGGAACAGTGTGGAAAAATGGAAATCCGTGACGTTGTGGCAGAAGAATTTATGATCTGTTTTATCCATGCCGATGAAACTTATCGTCAAATGGCACACAGAGACTTGTTGGAAGGAACATTCCCTGAGAAAGAAAATGAAATTGCAGCGGATGGATTTGTGCTTAGTAATCTTGGATTTTCAGGGAATTTAGGAGATTCCCTTCGCATTGGTGAAAAAGAGTATATTGTTACTGGTGTTCTGAAAAGCGAATGGGCGGCAAGTTCCAGTGAAATGGAAGTTTTTGTAAGTGATTCTTTTAAAGGTCGAGGAAGCCAGACGTTTTTATATCTCAGTTTTAATGAAGATGAGAAGTTATATAAACAGTTGGATGCTTTTTTACAGGAACATAAATTATCTTCTGAATCGGTAGCAGAAAATGATGAAGTAATACAGTATCTTGGCGGAGAAGCACCAAGCAGCATTTCTGAAATCGTGAAATTTGGTCTGTTTGAAGAAGAAGGAAACTTCACTTATATCGTTTTGAAATTGCAGAGCGACTACAATCTGGCTTACAACGGAATGATTTTCCTGTTATGTCTGTTCAGTCTTTTCGTAGTTTACAGCGTATTCAGTATTTCTGTATCGAAGAGAACTTCTGAGTACGGAATATTACAGACATTAGGTATCAGTGAAGCGCAGATTGGTGGCACCTTACTTTTGGAACTTTGGACGTTATTTTTCATTGGATATCCGTTAGGATGTCTTTTAGGAAATGGTGTTTTAAGCCTTATGTATCAGAAATTTAGCGGTGTATTTGGTGGAAAAGGAATCAGTGGAGCAGGGAATGGTCTTTCTGTTGCGGACCATACGTTAGCAGAAGGAGAAAATACAGTAGAGTTTTTTGTTTCAAAGGAAGCTGTTGTGTTTGGTTTTGTATTTCTACTGATTTCGTTAGCACTCGTTGCCTTTCTCGTGGTTCGTTCCATGCGGAAAGATTCGCTGAAAACTGTGATGAGTGGAGATACTTCTTTTGTAAAAAGAAGAAAAATATACGCTATGCGAAATGTTAATATGGCAAATGTAGTGGTGCGGAAATTCATGTTTGCCAATAAACGAAAGGTAATAGGGATTTTATTATCCTTGTCTATCGGCGGTTGCATTTTCTTATGTACCACCTATATGGTAGAAAATTTGAAGGTTCACGCAGAACTTTCGCTGATATCGGATGATGGGCTTGGTTCTGAGTACCGTATTTCTTTAAAATCTGACTCGCTGAAGGATACGATTCCGGAGGCGGTAGCAGATAAGATTAAAAACATGCCGGAAACAGAGAATGTATATGCGACAAAGTATACGATGGGGGAATTACAGATTTCCAAAAACGAATTTTTGTCAGAAGAAGAATGGAGTGACTATTTCAAATATCAAAATCAGGAGCCGTATTATATCCAGAGATATGATGGGATCTGTAAGCAGCAGGAAGATGGAAATTATCGGATTAAATATAATGTGTACGGTTACGATGAAGCGATGATAGAACAGCTTCGGGATTTTATTCTGGAGGGAGAGATTCAGCCGGAAACAATAAAGAATAATAATCAAGTGATTGTGACGGCGAATATGGACGGTCAGGGAAATTACTTTTTTTATGGAAAGAAGCCGGGCGATACCATTACTCTTCGAGTACCAAAGACAGAAAACTATACAGATGAACTGTTAAAATTCCAAAGTGGCGAAGAAAACTATATTGAAAAAGAGTTTGAGATTGCGGCAATCGTAAACAGACCGTTGGCGCAGGAGAAAGATTTTCTGAATACAGAAGTCTGGAAAAATGCGCAGAGTGTGATTATGACAGGCGAACAGATGGAAGAAAACTTTGGAATTACAGATTATAGTTTTATCAATGCATCGCCGGCTGATAGTGCGGATGCAAAGATCGTGAGCAATCAGTTATTACAAGTAATCCGAGATGTTCCCAAGGCAGTATTGCAGGATTATACGACCGCAATTGCAACACAGAAAGGTTATCTTGGACAGCAGCAGATCTTCTTTTCCAGTATTGCAGTGATTCTGCTGATTATCAGCCTGTTCCATATCGTAAACAGCATGAGTCATACGATTCTGACCAGAAGAAGAGAGTACGGGATTATCAGAGCAATAGGGATTACGGACGGCGGATTTTACAAGATGATTTTACAGACAGGTATTCTGTATGGATTGTTGGCGGATGTATTTATCTATCTTATTTATAACAGAGTTCTTCGCAGAGTGATGAATTATTATCTGGCTCATGTGCTGCAGTTTTTACATTATACTACTAATATTCCGAATCTGGTTCTGAATGGAATTATGGTGCTGAATGTAGTGATTGCAGTAGTGGCAGTAATGTTTCCGGCTTGGAAGATGGGAAAAGAGAATATCATAAGTGAGATTAGAAGATAGATTTATAATCAGGATTTTTAGAATTTCTTTAGTGGTTAGTATCATTGGATATAGCAATAGAATTAGAGAGAATACCCAATCTTTATAAGTAACCAGAGGGCGACAGTAAAATACTGCCGCCCTTTCTTTTATCGGTTTGTCCAGTAAAGAGTGTTCAGATAACACCGGATTCCAAGATATATTCCCTGTATAAATAATAAAAGAAACAAAAGATTTATGGGCATTACTTTTTTGATTGATTCTCCAAAATAAATGATGACAACAGCACTTGTCAGTATCATTAGTAGAGTAATAACATCCCAACAGTTTTTCTTATATAATTCTATAATCTTTATTTCTATCAGTATCGCAAGTATCCCTGTTCCTGCTACGTATATTCCAACAACTAATATCAGCAATAACCAATATATGATTCCGGCTATAAACGCATTGGGAATTTTTGTACTGATCTGTGCCACAGATTGCCCAGCATCAATCGTCCATCCGATAAAAGTTTGTATGAATGACGCTGCATCATGGAAGAATGATTTACAATCGGAAAGGAGCACATCTGACTGTACTGCCTGAAAAAGAGTGGTTGTCAGCGAATACCATGCAAGAAGGAACAAGGTTGTTTGGAACATTACCGTTTTTGCTTTATATTGTCCTGCAAGTCGCTCTTTTTGTGTTTCGTATTTTGCTTTTGCATTCTGATAGTCTGTCCGGTCACAAGCTTCACATTTTTCATAGAGTACCGGCTTTTCTACCGGTATCTCTACGATTTTCTGATGTGTCCGGGCATAATCCCGTTGTTGTGTTAAGCATCGTATTTTATCTTGACATTCCCCGATCATGACGTTTGCGCTTCGCAGCTTCTCTTTCTCGATCTGCAATGCTCTGTCTGCCAGCTTCAAGTCGTTCTTTAATGCTTGAATATTCCCGGCTTTGTTCTCTTTGTTTAATTTCTCGTTCAAGGTCAGAGATTCGCTGAGCTGCGTCTTCAGTTCCTCGATAAGCTGGTCTTTCTGTTCCAGTTCTTCTTGTATCTCCTCGGTCAAGAGCAGAAGTTCTTCCAACTGTTCGGCGTTCTTTGATTCTCTGGATTCGTTCATCTATATCACGTCCTTTCCTTATTTGCTGTTCCAGTTCAGCAATTCGGTGTTCTGTTTCAGTAATAAACTGTTTTCGCTGTTCAGCTTCTGTGCCAATTTCTGCCATTGCTGATTTTCGTTTTCCAAAAGCTCTATCTTCGTTTTCTGTTCTTCCATCTTGGAAAGCAGTTCCTCGGTATTTGGCAAAATGTTGAGCAGCTCGGATAACTCGCTGTTTAATTTTTGCAATTTCTGATTCTGTTCCTGCATAAGAGAGAGTTGGGTGTCCCGGTTCTGCATTTCCAGAATCATTTCTGCCATTAAGGTCTGCTGTTCTTCGATTTGCCCAATCATGGATTCCATTAAGGGTATAATTTCCCGGCTTTCTTCTAATGTCATTTAATCGCTCCTTCCATAATGATAATGCACCCGATACTTTTCCAAAGGTGTCCAGTATCTTTTGCAATAACGTGTTTTGTTGTTTTATGATTTGATTTTCCGCTACTTTCCACGAGCCTTTTATTTCCTGCCCGGCAAAAAACTTTTGTTCAATCTTTCTTGCGTCAGCTCCTTCATGGATGGTAGGAATCTGGAGTTTTCCCTGCTTTTCATAAGAACGATGATCAACTTGATTATGCAAAGGCAGATGTTCATTACATACCTTTGCCCATTCACTCCGCCACAGTTCACAATTTTTTGGATTGTTCCATCCAGTAGCATCGGTCAGCACCCGTTTCCATTGCAGGCGGTTTCTTGCTCCAATCTTCTGAATTCCGTTTTCGTCTAATACAGGGATACGGATTCCATGACGGTCAGGGTTTTTCTTATCCTGCCACCAGTTCGGATGGGATTCATCAATCACGATATTTCCGTTTTTATCTCTGACAAAATCCCAATCCTTGACTTCTTTCTTTCCCCAAGAATGATCCGGGTTAAAAGGACGCATAGTTAGAAGCAGATGGACATGGGGGTTGCCATCCCCTTTATCGTGGATACTCCAATCAGCACACATTCCTCTATCTACAAAAGTTTTTTGAATATAGTCAGTTGTATATTGAATTTGTTCCTGTCTGCTCCATTCTTTGGGGAGGGCAAATTCAAATGACCTGCCAAGTTGGGCATCTGCATTTTTTTCAATCTTCAATACCTCATTCCATAACCTCTGTTTCTGAAATGTGATTTTGAATTTTTCTAAAGCAGCTTCTTTATCTTCTGACCTTTTGTAGCGGACAGATTTTTGAAAGCGTTTTATATTTTCTTCTGGTACTATCTGCCATTCAGGAGGTGCGTTTTCACACATCATCAGACTGGTGTAGACCACTTCTTTTTTAGAAGTGTAATAACTGATTCTCCCGGTTTCCTCGTTTTTCATCACATCCCCATTGAGATATGCGGAAGCGGAGATAACAGATTTCCCTTTACTTCGTCCGACTATTTTGATTGTGTAATGAAAAATCGCCATATCTGGATTCCTCCTTTCTGCACATCCGGTATAGATTTCCGGCAACATTGCTTTCGATTTTAGAAAAAGCAGCATTGCCAGAACGCCCTCTGCGTAAGAGTGCCCTGCGCATAGCAGCCTGCATGGAATGCGCCTCTCTGGCGAAGAGTGCCTCCTGTGGCATGAGCAGGTCTGGCTGAAAGCCCCGCCGACGGAACGAGCCCGGCAAGCGTGAGCGCAGACCGGTTGCCACTTGTGGCAAACTTATTGGGACGACCTCTGGTTGTCCATAAGTGCGCCCTTCATGAAAAAGCAATGAAGGGAATGAAAAACTCATCCCATCCGCCATTACACTTCCTCCATATCGGTATTTGTTTCTTTCTGCATTGCCTTTGAGAAAAATTTCCCATTGGCTTCCTGCTTTTTCAGAAAACCAATCAGCTTTGGGATGTCTTCCTCCTCAATAGTCGCACCAAGAACGGATTCCACCGCACCGCCAACCTGACAGAGCCTATGGGTTCGTTTTTTACTTTCTTCGGCTTTCTTTCGTTTTAGAAGTTCTTTCTTCTGTGCTGCATATCGTTTTGCTTTTTCAAGGCTTTCCTGTTCCTTCTTTTCCATTTCAAGCATTCGTTCTTCATAACTTTTTGTTGATTTTGCCATTCTTACATTCTCCTTTCCTTCACAAACATAAGTTCTCGGTTGCGTATCAGAAGAAGCACATGGTATAATCTTCTTGCGTGTAGGTATATCATGGCTTCGGTCTGATAGAACCTTTGGCGGTTTCTTGGGAAGCCGCCTTTTTAATTTGCCGCAGTTCTTGTTACGGCTTTTACATTTCCTCTATCCCTCAAATCACGACCTTCATTAGCTTCCATAAACATTTCCAGAATATCGGTTTTAATCAGGACTTTGCGACCAACCTTTAATACTGGAAGTTTCTTCCATTCTACAAGCTGTCTTAAGGTGTTTCTGCCGATTCCCGTATAGTCGGCAGCTTCTTCGATGGATAATGCAATTTTTCTTTGCGTCATATAATCACCTCCTTATAAATTGCATTATGCAATTCTTGTGATGTAAGTATATCCTTTTCATATCTTTTTGTCAAGCGTTACGAAATATCAAAAACAAACTTTATGTTGCATATTGCAATTTTAGAAAAACAATGCTATAATTCATACATACCGAAAAAGGAGGCAGTCAGCATGAAAGATAAAGAACTACGCAAGCTGATAGGCAGCAGAGTAAAACAGCGCCGTCTGGAATTGAATCTGACACAGCCTTATGTCGCAGAAAAGATGGGGGTTACCGCTTCTACAATCCTGCGTTATGAGAATGGTTCGATTGACAATACGAAAAAAATGGTGCTGGAAGGTCTTTCGGAAGCACTCCATGTATCTGTGGAATGGCTCAAAGGGGAAACAGATGAATATGAAACCGACATTACGGATAAGAGAGAGTTACAGATTCGTGATGCGATGGGAGATATTCTGGAACAGTTACCGCTTGCCCTTACCAAAGAAGAAGATGCTTTTTCAAAAGATTTATTACTGCTGATGTTAAAACAATATGGTCTGTTTTTGGATTCCTTCCAGTTCGCCTGCAAAAATTTCAAGGGGAATGCTGGTCAGACGGATATTGCCAAAACAATAGGGTTTGAATCGAATGAGGAATATAATGAGATTATGTTCTTAAGGGAAATCACTCCTACCATCAATGCTCTTAATGAGATGGCAGACGTTGTAAGGCTCTATTCCAAGAAACCAAAAACAGCAGAACAAAGGCTTGCAAATCTTTTATCAGAAGTCTTATACGAAGATTCCGAATCGGTATAGTAAGACAACCGGAGTTATGATATACTTACACGCACGAAGCATTTCATCAGTTCCGATTGTCTAATATCGAAAGGAGACATACGATTATGGCAAAAGGATCTGTAAGAAAAAAAGGAAAGAAATGGTACTACCGCTTCTATGTAGAGGACGCAAGCGGCAATCTTGTTCAGAAAGAATGCGTTGGAACAGAAAGCAAAAGTGAAACTGAAAAACTGCTCCGTCAGGCAATGGATGATTATGAGAAAAAGAAATTTGTTGCCAAAGCGGATAATCTCACAGTCGGACAGCTTTTGGATGTGTGGGCAGAGGAGGAATTAAAAACAGGTACGCTCAGCAATGGTACGGTGGAGAATTACCTCGGAACAATCCGAAATATTAAGAAACACCCATTGGCAGAACGTAAACTGAAAAATGTAACCTCTGAACATTTGCAATCTTTCTTCGATTTGCTTTCCTTCGGGGGAGTTCATCCCGATGGAAAAGAGAGAAAGGGTTACAGCAAAGATTACATCCATTCTTTTTCCGCAGTCATGCAGCAATCATTCCGCTTTGCAGTATTTCCAAAGCAGTATATTACGTTCAATCCTATGCAGTATATTAAACTGCGGTATCAGACGGATGAAGTGGATTTGTTTTCTGATGAGGATATGGACGGAAATGTCCAACCAATTTCACGAGAAGATTATGAAAGACTGCTTGCTTATCTGCAAAAAAAGAACCCAGCCGCAATACTTCCAATCCAGATAGCCTATTATGCCGGGCTTCGTATTGGAGAAGCCTGTGGTTTGGCATGGCAGGACGTAAATCTGGAAGAACAATGCCTTACCATAAGACGCAGCATCCGAT